>Ga0181411_1000064_pt1 | contig 31691 bp, 48 predicted proteins | sample 34SPOviralmetaG_FD_130114 | JGI IMG/M metagenome (GOLD analysis project Ga0181411, IMG submission 130114) | Marine viral communities from the oligotrophic San Pedro Time Series (SPOT) site, San Pedro Channel, CA, USA - 34 SPOT_SRF_2012-07-09 | ecosystem: Environmental > Aquatic > Marine > Strait...
GGACCCTACCCCTAGCCGGAGATTTGCGGCCCGCTAAGGAAAGGAACGTAAAACGGGCTTGATCGGTTATAGTATATCAAGTTTAATAAAATCAACGTAAAACGAGATCGGACGGGTATAGTATATCAGGTTTAATAAAATCAACCCATTTAGAAAACTATGCTTGGAGGAACAGACTTTCAGATAAGAGTATAGTTACCCTAAGCCTCTTTATTAATACCCAGTAAGGATATCGAATTTTCATTTTTGTTCGTTTGTGACTCCCAAAATTCCAATTCTATATTAATATAACTAATTTTTCCATCTTTTGTTTTGGTCTGCTTGTGATACACCGACACCAAATATTGGTTATATTAGTATGAAGCAGTTAAAGATAGACATCCCCAAGTCGCTAAGAGGAATAACGCTCAAGGAATACCAAAGGTTCTATAAGTTATCTGAGGATAATAAGGATGCGCAGGACCCAGAGTTTCTTAATCTTAAGATGCTAGAGGTCTTTTGTGGGCTGACTCTCAAGGAAGCCTACAATATGAAGCTTACTGACTTCAACTTTGTAATTACACACCTCAATGAGTTGTTTAAAGGAGATACTCCTATGATAAGTAGGTTCTCATTAAAGGACCCAAATGGCACGGAAGTAGAGTTTGGGTTTATACCCAAGCTCGACAGCATCTCTTTAGGAGAGTTTGTTGACTTAGATACTTATATGGCTGACTGGAGTGATATGCATAAAGCTATGGCTGTATTATACAGACCGGTTACTTTCGAGAAGAAGGGAATGTATCTTATAGAAGACTACGAAAGCTCAGATAAGTACTCAGAGGCAATGAAAGATATGCCTATTGATATAGCATTAGGGGCTGTGGTTTTTTTTTATCGTTTAGGGAAAGAACTGTCGGTTTATTTGATGGGCTATTTACAGAGGGAGGCTCAGAAGGAGGACTCGGAGCTGAAGCAAACTTTGGCAGAAAATGGGGTTGGTATCAATCAATTTATGCAATCGCTCAGGGAGACCTCCTCAGGTTTGAAGAAGTTACAAAACTTAAAGTCACGCAAGCCTTAAGCTGGCTTGAATTTGAGAAAGAGAAGAACCAATTAGAAGCTGCGGCTATGAATAAAATAAGATGAAAGAAGTATACGACTTACTAGACAAGATTAAAGACAGGCTAAGAGCTAACAATATTACCAATACGGTAACCTTTGGTGATATAATGGAGGTTGACTTAACTAAGACAACTATATTTCCGTTATCACATATAAGTATAGGTAACATAGTCTTTAGTGACTACGTTATGACAGCAGACATTAGTGTATTGTCTATGGATATTGTCGACAAGAATAAGAACGAGAATACTTACGATTCATTTTATGGCAATGATAACTTGCAAGATATATTAAACACTCAGCTTGCTGTTGTAAACGACTTACAGAGCCATTTAAGAAGAGGTACACTATTAGAGAACAGTGACCTCCAGATAACTGGAGAAGTCACTGCTGAACCGTTCCAGGATCGTTTTGAGAATGAATTAGCTGGATGGGGAATAACGCTATCTGTACAAATGCCTAACGATAACTTCAGTACCTGTGAATAGAAATAACCTCAGAGTGGTAATGCAGAAATATGGCCCAAAAATAAAAGAGGCTATAGCAGAATATATGATAGAAACCGATAGAACGGTTACTGGTAAAACAGCAAGAAGTGTATCTTTTAGTGTATTCGAGGGTCCGCAATCAATTGGCATTGCCATAGGAGGTAATAAAGTTTTTGCCACTTTACATAGCGGCAGGAAACCTGGATTAAGGGCTCCAAGTTATATAAGTATAAAAAAATGGATGGATAGTAAAAGTAGTTTTCGTGGGAAGAAAACTATTGAGTCTGCGAAAACAATTGCTAGGGCAATAGGAAGAGATGGTTTTGAAGGAGAAAACATATCATACAAAGCCGCCCTTAGGGTGCTGAATGCATTAATTACAGATTCATCAGCGGCATATATAAAAGACGTAGAAGAGCATCTTAAAAAATCAATAAGCAAGAATGTCAACTAAGATAAACGTAAGAAGCCCCTTCTTTAGGAAGTATTCCGGAACAAACGTAGAATTTGTTGATCTTGCTATATATGTGTACTCAGGAACGAAGACAACAGATAAAGGGACAATAAAGTATAAAATAAGGAGATATCCAGAAAGCGGGAATGATTATGTTATAGTTGACTTGGCAGAGATTATTAGGGATTATTTAAAGCCTAATGTTACAACGCCATTAAACAGCAATATAGATTATGTTAAGTGGGTTCAAATAGAAGACACCATAACGCAAGATTTCATTCCTGACTGTACAGACATAACTGGATTTGCAGTGGCGCAAGATGGTACAATAACATACCCAACATCATCATCGGGGACTCTAACGATAAGGTCAGTTAATTTCGAAGACCTAGACAACCCTATGACTGGAACATCTTTAGCAAGTTATAATCCGAATACTACTGGTAGTGCTGTTACAAGGACTGCTAGAGTAAACATAGCAATTCCTAGTGGTAATTTTAACTCAGGTCAAGAAAACGCATTGTGTGTAGTAACCGCAGATCAACCATCATCATAATATGCCAGAAGTAAAAGCAAACGTACGAAGTCCTTTTTACCTTAAGTATACTCAATCTAGTATGGTTAAAACTTCGATAGATATATATGTATACTCTGGAACAAAGAATACAGACAAAGGAACTAAGATAACCACAATAGAGAAAGAGCCTCTTCCTGGAGATGATTATGTAATATTTGAAATATCTGACATAGTAAGAGAGCATTTAGATAAAACAATAGCAACACCTTTTAGCAGTAACAAAAGTTACATAAAATGGATTCAAGTAGAATCTACAATAACATAAAATATGGCAACAGAATACTTTTTAGCATTTGATGGGTACGGATATTTTAAAGATGGGGTACAACCTGAACTTAGTAGACACGCGCTTGTATCATCCAACTATGTTTACACTCCAGAAGGGACATCTATAGATATCCCTTTCTTTACAGAGGATGACATAGAAATTTTATATACTGTAAATGGTACGCCTACTACAGTGGACCTAGCAGCAGATTTTGACAATACTGCTGCAAGTGCTGTTAAGTATGTCACTTTTGCTCCAAACACTAACAATTCGCCATATACTATAAACGTATATAATAATGGCCAAACTACACTATTGAAAAGCATAAACCTAATACCGGTTTGTGAGCCTAAGTTCACTCCAATTAAGTGCCAATTTATAAATAGATATGGAGTAATACAGACTATGTATTTCTTCAAGAAGTCTACAGAAGGTCTAGAAGTGACGGATGCTAGGTTTCAGAAGAACATTATAAGTTCTTCTGCTTCTTATGATACTAAGGAATCTCAAGTGCAAAGATATGATGTCAAGGGTATGACTAGACTTGTCCTTAACACCGGATTTGTTAATGAAGACTTTAATCAAACGATAGAGGAATTGCTGCTGTCTGAAGATACTTGGATTACCTACGAAGGTAATGTATTGGCGGCCATTCCCACAACAAAACAATTACAGTATGCTACTAGCGTAAACAACAAAACAATTAATTACACCGTTCAATTTGACTTTGCCTCTGAAACGATAAATTCTGTTAGATAATGATCTCAGCTCAATTATACATTACTGAAGCCTCTAGCTATGAACAAGTCGAGTTCTTCGACTTTGAGGGCATAGAGTTGGTTCAGGCTAAGCAGGACATCAGAGATATATCTAAAGTGTTTACGGAGTTCTCTAAGACTTTTACTGTTCCTGCTAGTAAAAAGAATAACCAGATATTTAAGCACTTTTATAATGCTAATATAGCTGGAGAAGGGTATTTTGACATAAGGAAAAGAGTTAATGCTCAATTACACTTAAATTACAATCTATTCAAGAAGGGTCGGATACAACTTATGTCGGCTAATATGAAAGGTAATAAGCCATACTCATATAGCTTAACCTTCTTCGGTGACACAGTCAAACTTGCTGAAACATTAGGCGATAAAACATTAGATACTTTATCTCCCCTTGAGAACATAAAGATAGCTTACACTTCAAGCAATGTCGTAAATCTGATGAATGATGCTGCGGATGTCACTATTGGCTCCACAACTATCGATGATGGATTATTATTTCCTCTTATAACATCAACAGAAAAATTAGTATACGATTCTGTAGACAATACAAAAGACTATAATTTATACCCACACGGAAACCAAAAAGGATTAGACTATAGGGATGTAAAGCCTGCCCTAAGGATTCACACTATTATTAAGGCTATAGAAGAAGAGTACTCTAATATATCATTCAGTGATGACTTCTTCACTTTAGGTACAGAAACTAAACAATATGGGTTTAACACTTACACACTATTCAAAAACCCAGCTTATGCTGAGTTATTTATGTGGCTAAATAGGGAAAAAGGGCAGATAACCGCTGACTTGCCTCAAACGCAAATAACCAGTTTTAGTACTCCTTCTGGTAGTAATCATTCTGGAATGAAGGAGTCTACGCCTGGTTACATACCCGCCCCAAATTCTACAAAATATCAAGAGATACAAGACGGAGCTAATGATGATGTTCAATTTTATATTGACGCAAGGATAACAGCACCATCAGCTTCTGTTATATATAATTTTATCCTCAAAAAGGATGGACAGGAATATATAAGGTATGATGATTTAGAGGGTGATTCTCACCCCTTAAATATGATGGCTTACGATTCCCCTGGGGGGCCTGGAGGAGATTTGCCCAACGGAAGATATACATATCATATAGAAACAGCTTCTTCCGGGACCTTTAATTTTGGCTTTAAACTAAAGAAAAATATACCCGCAGACGTTAGTTTGTTTGGTTTTTTTGGAGCAACTAGAGTTGTTAGCTATACAGGTACGATTACAGTGGATTCGTCTTTTGAATTTAGTACAACAACACTTATGCCTAATAAGACTAAAATAATAGACTTTTTAGCTGGTTTATTCAAGATGTTTAATTTGACCGTCACTGAGGGTGACTCAGGTCAAATGAAAATAATTCCATTAGACACATTTTATAGGCAAGGAAGTAAAAGAGAGATAACAAGGTATATAGATACTACAGAGTCTACAGTAGAATCAGCTCTCCCTTTTTCTGAGGTAGAGTTCAAATACGAGGGTTTAGAAACAATAATTGCAGACCAGCACGAACAAATTGCAGGAAAGTCTTGGGCAACAGAATTGTGGCCAGATAGCACTACTGACGGAAGTAACCTCCTTAATATAGGGAAAAAGTATGAAATTGAAGTGCCTTTCGAACATCAGAAATATGAAAGGCTGTGGAATAGGGATGATCACACAAACATAGCAAACAAAACCTCTATTCAGTGGGGGTATAGTGTGGATAACAATCAAAACAGCATTGTTGGTAAACCATTATTGTTTTACCCAATTAGACAGTCCGGATTAAATTCTATTGAGGTTGTGACTGGAGCTACGTCATCTACTTTAACGAGCTATTATGTTCCTTCAAATAGTGTCGCATTAACTCCTACTTATATTTCGTTACAGTCAGACACAGACCCAACTCCGAATATAAACTTTTTTGCAGAGTTAAACGAGTATACTGGATTGACTTTTCCTCAGACATTATTTGAATCTTATTATAAAAACTACATAATAAACGTTTTTGATCCAAGAAGGCGATTGTATAAAATGAATGCTGTTCTGACAGAGCAAAAAATAAGAGAGATTGCTCTAAATGATACGATAGTAATATTCGGAACAGAATATACAATAAATAAAATGACTACTGATCTTCTTAGTGGGAAGACCAGTTTTGAGTTGTTAAACAAAACACAGTTTGAATTACTAGATAAAACTAAAGAAGAGTTATTTATAGACAACAAAAAAGACTTGTCTTACAATGTTTCATTTGATGGTTTAACAGTGGACGATACAGTAATAACAGCAGACCTAAGTCAGTCAATAACAGAGTAAATTATGATAAAGCAAGTTATAGAGGGGTTACAGCTTATGGACTATTATGATGCAAACGAATTAATTCAATTTGCAAAGGGAAGTCATAAGGCTCCAGAAACATTTAAAGAAATGAGAGAAACAGTTAAACGTAGAAAATATGGCCGACAATAGAATACAATTTACTTTTGAGCTTAATGACCAGGGCAAAGTAAAGGTAGATGGCGTAACAAAGTCCTTTGTCAAGCTTGAGACTGCAATGAAGAAGGTGACTGCTGAATATAAAAGACAGCAAACTGAATCAGCAAAAGCAAACGATGGCCTAGACACAACTATAACCAACGCTGGTTTAGCGGGAGCAACGCTTACTGAATTTGGTCGTACTATATCAGATTTACCTTATGGAATTAGGGGTATAGCAAACAACTTGTCTCAGCTTTCAACTCTATTCATCACTTTTGTAGGAAAAGTAGACAAGAGTGTTATTGGAATTAATAGAGTGACTACCGCTTTTAAAATGTTAGGAGCGCAATTAAAAGGACCACTAGGGTTTATTTTAGCGTTTCAGGCTGTCATTGCACTATTAGACTTTTTCAGCGCACCAGCTAAGAAAGTAAAAGAAGAGACTGATGAGATAGAGAAGAGTTTTGATAAACTGACAGACACAATAATTAGATTCAAAGACGACTTTAGGATCGCCAATATTGATGGAATAGAAGAAGGCAGTGCATCATTAGCCGCTCTTAGGGTGGAGTACAAAGAGTTTGACAAGGCTGTAAAAAAACTAGAAAAGACAAACAACGTCTCGAACAAATCGTTAAAACAAACTTCTGCTAGATTTGCGGAGTTGTTAGAGGTTAGGAGGAATATAAAAGACCTCAAAGAACAAGAGGAAGATGGTGGGATAACTCCTCAGCGAAGAAAAGAACTTGCTGAATCAAGAGTGGCCTTGCTGTCTAGACAATACGACCTGCAAAAATTGCTATTTGAAATTGAAGAGAAGTCTAAGGGTAACCGTGATTTGGTGGAGGGATCTATTGAGTTCTATGAAGAACAAATAAAGGTTCTTAGAGAATCACAAGCTTTAGCTACAGATCCTGCGGCTTTTGCCATTCTAGAGGATAGAGTAAAAGGAATACAAAAGCTCATTGATGATATAAAAGGAATTAGAGAGGACGTTGAGCCAACTTCGGCCTTAAGCGCACTCGGACTTAAAATAGATCCTAAGGATTTTGAGAAAGAGAAAACTCCTGCTCAATTACTAGCTGAAGACCAATTAAAAGCGTTTAAAAAGGTTGAAATAGGAGCGAAGAAGCATACGTTAAGTATGGAGGAAATCAATTTTAGATTAGCTTTAATTGATGCTGATAGGCTTGATCATTTTGCTTCTGCTACAGATTCTTTAGCTGGATTGTTTGGTGAAAGAACTGCCGCTGGCAAGGCTTTTGCTGTTGCCACTGCCACTATAGACGCTTATTCCGCTGGAAATGCAGTTTTAAAAGACCCTTACTTTATAGCCAGACCTTACGAAAGATTTGCCGCTATGACAGCGATAGTCGCTACTGGTCTTGCTAACGTAAAAAACATACTATCTGTAGACGAGAGTGGGCAAACAACCCCATCTGGAGTTAGTGGACAAGGGGCTGCTCAAACTCAAGCCCCAGTATTCAATGTAGTAGGCCAATCCAATGTAGACCAGATAGGCAGAAGTATCGCTACTGCTAGACAAGAACCCTTAAGGGCTTATGTTGTGGAGAGTGATATAACAAACGCACAGCAATTAGAAAATGCAAGAATACAACAAGCCTCTATAGGATAATAAAACAATAGTCAAAATAAATAGTTATAATAGTATGGAGAAAGTAATAGAACTCATTATAGACGAAGAAAACGAATTTAGTGGGATAGAAGCTATCTCGGTAGTAGAAAACCCAGCTATAGAAGAAGACTTCATTGCGCTCAAGAAAGAGCCAGTTATGCTTGCTGAAGTAGATGGTGAAAAGCGTATACTGATGGGAGCAGCTTTGGTCCCCAATAAGAAAATATTAAGAAGGGGAGAAGACGGAGATTACTACATTTATTTCTCTGTAGACACTGTAAGAAAAGCTTCAGAGCTTTTCCTTAAGAGAGGTTATCAATCAAATTCTACATTAGAGCATAATGAAAAGCTTGACGGGATGACTGTCGTGGAAAGCTGGCTAGTGGAGGACGAGAAGAAAGATAAATCTAGGAAATATGGATTTGATGTACCGGTAGGAACCTGGATGGTTTCTATGAAGGTATATAATGATGATGTCTGGAAAAAGGTTAAAGATGGAGAGGTCCACGGATTCTCTATTGAAGGCTACTTTGCAGATAACGCTGATGAGGGTCCTCAGGACACTTTACCAGAGTCTTTTTGTGATGAATGCGTTGAGGAACTAAATGCAGAATACGAATTGCTAGAAGCCCTCTCAGAGCTTTCTGAGGAGGTAGATCTAGAATCTTATGGAGGATATCCAAAGTCTGCTGTCAACAATGCTAAAAGAGGTATAGAACTAAATGAGAAAGTTGGAAATCGTTGTGCTACCCAGGTGGGAAAAGTTAGAGGACAACAAATCGCAAAGGGAAGTACTAAATTTACATTACCTACTCTCAAGAGGATCTACAGTTATTTATCTAGAGCAGAAACATATTACGACTCTGGCAACTCAGAAGCTTGCGGAACCATTTCTTATTTACTATGGGGAGGCAAAAGTATGCTAACTTGGGTTACTTCTAAACTCAAAGGACTAAACGCAATAGAAGCTTCTGCAACAATTATAGACGGAAGAGCTGCATACTCTACACAAGAAGAGGCAGAAGAAGCAGCTAAAGATATAGGGTGTGAAGGACATCACACCCACGATTACGAAGGCGATACTTGGTATATGCCTTGCGAGAAACACAATATGGCCGAGGTTGGACCAAAGGGAGGGGTTAGAAAAAGCCCTAAAGCCCCTAAGTCCGATACGCCTAACCCTAGCCCAAAGGGCAAGGGTACGGCTAAAGGCGATGCTTCGGGCAAAACCGGAGCCAAAGTCTCTGCAAAAGACAGAGCAACACTTCAAAACAAAGCAGATGAATTTAATAAGAAATATAAAGAAAAACTGGGTTATGGTGTCACTGTTGGTATGCTTGCCTCTGTTTTTCAGCGTGGCTTGGGAGCTTTTAATACAAGTCACAGTCCTAATGTTAAGTCAGCTTCTCAGTGGGCTTTTGCACGCACTAATGCCTTTTTATACTTAATTAAAAACGGTAGACCAGAGAATGCAAAGTACACAACAGATTACGATTTATTACCAAAGAAACATCCGAAGTCTAGCAAGTAATGAGAAGCAAAAGAGGAAGTTATTCAAGCCCTAGAGGATCAAGAAGAGCGTGTCTATGTAAAGATGGCAGGACATACTCAAGGAAGTGCTGTGATGGCGAATTGATTAACCAAGGGATTGGAAGCATATATGCTCCTTCTTTGGGTTGTCAAAACTTAACCTTAAGTGGTTTTAGTGTGGCAACAGATGGTACAGTCACATTACCTACCACAGATGTAGGAACTATAACATCTACAACACCAGCATCTTTTGCTGCTGTTGATACTTCAACTGAAAGGACTTTAACGGTTTCTATATTGGTTCCTGGTGGATACAGCAATGCAGAAAAAACAATAGAATGTACAACCACAGCCACTCAACCGGCTACGCCTACACTTTCTTGTAGCGATATAACTTTATCTGGATTTGCAGTAGCTCAAAACGGAACGGTTACGCTTCCTACTGCGGACATAGGCACAATATCTAGTACAAGCCCAGCTTCATTTGCAATAGTAAATGTGAGTACTGTAAGAACTCTAAACGTAGATATTACGGTTCCTTCTGGGTACTTCAACGCAGGAGCCACACTTAATTGTACCACAACGGCCACGCAGCCGTTGACTCCTACTTTAGCGTGTTCAGACATAACTATAAGTGGATTTGCTGTAGATGAAAACGGAGCAATAACATTGCCTACTTTAGATATAGGAACTATTTCATCAAGTAGTCCGGCATCTTATGCTACCGTGTCTACAGACACAGTTAGGACACTAAACCTAGATATTACTGTACCAGCAGGTTATTTTAATGTGGGAAGTACATTAGCTTGTACGACCACAGCAACTCAACCTCCTTATAATGTTCTTGATTGTAGTGAGATTACCATCTCAGGATTTAGTGTTTATGCAAGTGGTAATTATGTAACACCAACTGTAGATATAGGAACAATAAGTGGCACATCACCTTCTAGCTTTAGTACTGTCACCTCAGAGACCAATAGGACTCTGACGGTGAATATAACAGTACCTTCTGGATATACTAATGCTGGAGCAACTTTGTCTTGTACGGTTGTAGCAACACAACAACCTGCATTTTATTTTAGTCAGATAACTCCAGCGGCTGGAAACTACATTTCTGTAGAACCTATAGCAAATACAAGTTCTAACACCTATGCATTTAGTATATATGGCAATGATCCTGAAACTAGCAGGCTTAATGCTGTAGCGTTGTCTAATCAACTAGGAACAGAAATAAGAGGCCAAACAACTACTCCAGGAAGCACTTTTGCTTTTAGGGACACAAGAGTTTCATTCTATAGTCCTTCTGACAGTCTAATAGTTAAGTTTGAAACAGACAGCGGAATAAACAATACATTCAGTTATGTTGCTCCGGATACTTTAGGAACGGTTCCCGCAAGTCCTTATGGAGGTAATGCATCAAGCTGGACAAGCTATAAAATGGTATTCAGCGCAGTTACTAGCGTATCGGGTAGCGCGGTAAATAACCCTGCTCACGAGGAGATAATAAACAATGGTAGTGACCAAGGTTATTACTGGGTCATAGAGGACTTAAGCTAAAAATACAACAAGAGTATTTAAATTTGGTAATATTAATATATTTTAAACTATGAAAGCGACAGAAATTGTAGAAAAACTAAAAGAGGTTCTTCTCGGTTCTCAAGAGATTGAGGATCAAGAAGTGGCCCAAGAGGAGCTTTCCGCTGCTGAAGAGGCGGTAGAGAAAGTAGACGAAACCCCACAAGGGGAGGAAGTTGTATTATCTGAAGGTGATCAACTAGAAGAAGAACAAGCTGTAGAAGCTGAGGAAGAATCTACAGAAGCTTCTTACGTCTCTAAAGAAGAATTTGCTGAACTTAAAGCTATGGTGGAAAGCCTAATGGATGAAGTAAAAGCTAGTTCTGAAAAGTATAACAGCGAGGTTCCTAAAGAGGAATTAGCTGCTGTAGAGGCTGAGGTTGAGCCTATGGTTCACAGCCCAGAAGCAAAGCCAGAAGTAGAAATGAATCTTTTTGCTCAAAGAAGAACTCAGACTACCCTGGATCGAGTATTGAACAATATGAGCAAATTTAATAAATAAACACAAAAATGGCAACAACTACATCAATTACTACTACTTATGCTGGTGAGTTTGCAGGGAAGTATATCTCTGCTGCTTTACTAAGCGGATCTACTCTTTCAAAAGAGTTGATCACGATCAAGCCTAATGTAAAGTACAAAGAGGTAATGAAGAAAGTGGCTACTGACGATATCGTCAAGAATGGCACTTGCGACTTTACTGCTACATCTACTTTGACATTGACTGAAAGAGTTCTTCAACCAGAAGAATTTCAAGTTAACCTACAACTTTGTAAGAAGGATTTTGTGTCCGATTGGGAAGCAATTTCTATGGGATATTCAGCTTATTCTGATCTTCCTGCTAGCTTCTCTGATTTCTTACTTGCACACGTTTCTTCTAAAGTAGCTCAAAGAATCGAAACTAACATCTGGGCTGGTGCTAACGCCACAGAAGGTCAGTTTGACGGATTCCAAACTACTCTAGGTGCTGACGGTGACGTTAATGACGTAACTGCTACAACTGTTACTTCTTCTAATGTAATCGCTCAAATCGGAGCTGTAGTGGATGCTATTCCTTCTACTGTTTACGGTGCTGAAGACTTAACTATCTATGCTGCTCCTAATGTATACAGAGCCTATGTAAGAGCTTTGGGTGGATTTGCTAGCAACGTAGGTGCTGCTGGTACAGATTCTAAAGGAACTCAGTGGTTCAACGGAGGTGCTTTAACTTTTGATGGCATCAACATAGAGCTTGCAAGCGGAATGGGTAGCGACAAAATGGTAGCTGCTGAGAAGTCAAACTTGTTCTTTGGAACTGGTTTATTGTCTGACACTAACGAAGTAAAAGTCATTGATATGGCTGACATCGATGGAAGTCAGAATGTGAGAGTCGTTGTCAGATTTACTGCTGGAATCCAGCACGCCATTGGCGGAGACATCGTATTGTACGCATAAGAACAATTGTTTAATATAAGAGGGTAGGTGAGCCTTGAGCCTGCCTACCCTTTTTTAATACTATAAAAATATGGCTTGTGATTTAACCGGGGGAAGGAAAAAACCGTGTAAAGATGCTGTAGGTGGCGTAGTAAAAGTACATTTTGTTGATTTTGGCGATCTAGGGACTGTAACGGTTGGATCAAATGATGAAATCACAGATATGAGTGGTACTTTTAGCTATAGCACTTATGATGTCAAAGGTAATTCTTCTCTGGAATCAAATATAAACAGCTCTATTGAGAATGGAACAACATTCTTTGAGCAAGTGACAAACCTTACTCTTCATAAGATGACTAAGGAAGACAACAAAGAGCTTAAGCTTATGACTTACGGAAGGCCTCACGTTTTCGTACAGACATTCGACAATAAAGTTCTATTGGTTGGAAGAGAACACGGAGCGGAAGTTACTGGAGGTACTGCCGTTACCGGGACAGCGATGGGAGATCTAAATGGATATACGTTGACTTTAACAGCCAACGAAACAACTCTACCTAATTTTGTAGACGGAGCAACTGATGCAAACCCTTTTGCGGGAATGTCTTCAGCTACTGCTAGTGAAACTACTCAGAGAGATCCAGCATAGGTTTTTACCTGGTGATAAGGAGGGGCCTATATGGCCCCTTTTTTTATATAAAACACTCAACCCTTTTTTTAGTTATATTAGTATGATAAGACTACTTCCGAATACTAATGCTCAAACAATAAAGGTTCTTCCTAGGGTTAGCACAGCTCAGACTGGGTTATCTCTTAAGATAACAGAAGACGGGACTAACAAGTCAGAGACTTTGACTAGCTTGTCTTCTACTGTCAATGGAAACTTTATTGACCTTGATTGTACCTTCAGTATTTTATCAGATAACAGTATTTACAACTATGAGATTTTCAGCGGGTCAACACTCTTATTTAGAGATAAAGCTTATTGCACCGACTCTTATTTATCAAACTCAGTATATACTATAAATGGCGGGAAGTACACGGAAAGCGATTCTGGTGACAGTAGTCAACAATATATAATGGTATGAAGAATGTAAAAGTAGTAAATCTAACCGGGTACGAAGTACCTAAAATAGTCGAGAAGAGCAGGAATGCTTATGTCGAGTATGGTGAAGATAATAACTATTTTGGTGAGTTAATTGAGAGGTATCTAGGAAGCCCAACCAATAGTAGATGTATCAATGGTATTTCTGATATGATTTATGGTAGAGGTCTTGAGGCTACTGATTCTAAGGAAAAGCCTCTTATGTTCGCTCAAATGAAGAGCATTTTAAATGCCACTGATGTAAGAAAAATAGTGACAGACTACAAAATGCTTGGCCAAGCGGCCATTCAAGTGGTCTATAAGAACAGAAAAAAAGAAATAGCCGGACTGTATCACTTCCCAATGGAAACATTGCGTGCTGAGAAGGCAGAAGACGGCAAAATTAAAGCGTATTATTACCATAGTGACTGGAAGAACATTAAACCTAGTGACAAACCTAAGAAGATTCCTACTTATCGTAATGGTACGAGGTCTCAGCGTATTGAATTATACGTTATTAAACCTTACAAGGCTGGTTTTTACTATTATTCACCCGTAGATTACCAAGGATGCCTTCAATATGCTACTTTGGAGGAAGAAGTGAGCAATTATCACTTATCAAACATACAAAATGGCCTTCAGCCAAGTATGTTGATCAATTTCAATAACGGAATACCTAATGAAGAGGTCCAGGAATTGATTGAACGTAAGATTTACGATAAATTTAGTGGTACTAGCAACGCAGGGCGGTTTATTTTGGCCTTTAATGATGGTTCAGAGAACCAATCTAACATAGACCCAATAAATCTTCCGGATGCACACGCTCAATATGAGTTTTTGGCCAAAGAAAGCCGAGAAAAGATAATGATAGGTCACGGAGTAGTGTCTCCTATCCTTTTAGGGATAAAAGACAACACTGGGTTCGGAAATAACGCTGAAGAGCTTAGAACAGCATCTATTTTGATGGATAATATGGTAATTAGACCATTTCAGCAGATGTTACTCGATGCATTCAAAGAATTGTTGCTATATAACGACATTTCATTGGATTTATACTTTGTTACCCTACAACCAATAGAATTTACAGAACTAGACAACATAGAGACTAAGATCAAGAGAGAAGAGGAGACGGGAGAAAAACTTTCTGCTGTAGAAGATGTCCAAAAAGAGGAGATCGTTCAGCAGGAGGCTTCTGAGAGCGTTTCTGAGGCTGTTGTTGAGGAAAAACCTACCGAAGAAGATGAGTAAGGCATTATTTATAACAATGACGGAGTTAAAGCGGAAGTCTATCATAGACGGAGCTTTAGACACAGATAAGCTAATTCAATTTGTTGAGGTGGCCCAGGATATACACATACAGAACTTTTTGGGTACTAAGTTATACGAGAAGATACAAAGTTTGATCACTGGCGGAACTCTTGACGATTCCGCCAATGCTGCATACAAGACGTTACTGAATAGTCATATTAAACCTATGCTTATATGGTATAGTCAATATAGCTATATTCCTTTTGCTGCTTATCAAATCAGCAACGGAGGTATATTTAAACATACTACTGAATCTAGTGACACTCTTACAAAGAGTGAGCTGGATTCTTTAACAGCAAGGGCAAAAGACTTTGCTGACTTCTATGTGAATCGGTTTTTTGATTTCATAGACGAGAAGAGTGGAGACTATCCGGAGTATACCGGAGCGCAGGATACTGGTATGTATCCAGATAAAGACCCAACATATGGCGGATGGGTAATATAATTAAAACATATAAGCCTAAAGTGGCTAACATAATAAAATTGACTAACTATCTAAAAAGAATAAAGAAGTAATATGGCTAACGGAATAAATTGGGGTAGGATATATTGTTTTTCCTGGTGGGGAGATGTAGATGACACAATAGATGCTATTTATATACCCTCAGCTCCTACTTGTTGGGTATCAGATATACTTGAGTTATCAGTAGATAGTACATTATATACAGTAGATAGTACGGAAATAACAGCAGATCAAACATTGATATAACAAAATAGAATTATGGCACGAGAAACAATAGGAGTTGGGTCAGCTCCCGATGATGGAACTGGGGATACGCTCAGAGCCGCCTTTATTAAGGTTAACAATATGACTACTGACATTTATGGTCAGAGTGGGACTGGAGACAGCTTAAGAGGATCTTCTGCTGTTTCTCCCGCATCAACATTAAGTTTAGACTTTGATACCGCAGCGGTGTTTACAATAACATCAGGTATTTCAATTGAATTGAATTTCACAAACGCCTCAATAGGCGATGTGAAAGACATTATCATAACAGATTCAGGAGGAACCTCTGGATTGACACTTAACAGTGGAATAACAGTTACTACTATTGCAGGTAGTTATAGTGCTACCGCAGGAGCAGTAAATTTTATTCAAGTTGCTTGTACTGCCGCTAACACATTTTTCCTATCAATCTCACAAAGTATATAATTATGAAAGCAGCAGTAGAAAACGGTAGAATAGTAACCATATACAAGAGTTTACCTAACTCACTAAAGACTCCTACTAAATATATTTTAGGAGGGGCCAACAATCTATCTAAAGAAGAACTTAAAGCTATTGGTATTTACGATGTTGTAAAGCCAAGTTTTGACCCACAGACACAAACTAAGGGTGGATTATACTTTGACGAAGATAATTCAATAGTAACCTATGATGTTACTGATATAGACTTTAGTCAAGAGGTAGATGTTATCGGAGAAGATGGGGAGCCAACAGGCGAAACAGAAAAGAGATATAAGATAGCCGACATCAAAGCAAGTAAGATTGCAGAGATTAAGTCTAAGGCAGGTAAGTTACTACAACCTACTGACTGGCAAGTTATAAGAAAATCAGAAAGGGATATTGATATTAGTTCAGATGTTGCAACAGAAAGAGCAGGAATACTTACAGAAGCTGATAGATTAGAAGCTGAGGTAAATGCTAAGAAGTCTTACAAGACTGCATTGCAATACAACGTACAATTTTTCCCATCTGATGAAATAGAATAATATGGCTTTAGGCAAAAGACTAATAAATACAGGTGCGGCTGCTGCGGCTTGTACAACTGACTCCACAGACCCATTTGGCGATTCAAGTGGTGTGGCGTTATATTCTTTGGATTACGATGCTTCCGATGCAAGTGGTAGTTACGATGGCACGCCTACCGATGTAACCTTCGGAGTAGGAGGACAGATAAACTATGGTGCAAGGTTTAATGGGAGTAGTAGTAGTATACAAATAAATACATTTTCAGGATTTACAAATTACAACTTTACTTTATCTATCTGGATTAAAACAACTGATACTTCAGCCTATATAACTTCTTTTAGAGACCCTATTTACATTACTTTTGGGTTGGGGATATATAGTGGTGGCACTAATGGAATGGGCATATATGATGGGTCAAATTCATATTTTATAAATAATACCGCAATGCAAGGTATTAATGATGGCGATTGGCATCATATTGTAATGACTCACGATGGTACAAATTTAAAAGGATATATTGATAAATTGCTTATAGCAACTGTATCAACAGGTACTACAACACAATCTTCGGGAGGGGCAAATGCCAATAACTTAGGTAAATTAACAGGTGGCTCTTACTATTATGATGGAGATTTAGACCAATTACGATTATTCTCTAAAGCGTTAAACCAAACAGAGGTTGATGCACTTTACGCAGAAACTGCTTGTGTATATACTGCAACTACAACTGATAATGATTATCCTACTACAAACCTTGCGTATTACAAATTAGACAATTCAGCAGAGGATGAAAAAGGTAGTTATGATGGTGCTGAAACAGATATAGAATACAGATTTGGTCGGTATGGTCAAGCTGCGGTGTTTAATGGGAGTAGTAGTTATATAAGCACAGGAATAGGAATAGATAGCTATTCTTCACGCTCTTATTCTTTTTGGTTTCAACAAAATTCAAGCACAGGTAATTCAAGAATATTTGGTGGAGTTAATGGTTCAGCTACTAATGGAGGTATGTTAAGGATTAAAGAAGATAATGGTCAAATAAATTACTATTCTATAAACAACACAACTTATACATTTACCACAACTCTAACAAATGATGTGTGGACACATATAGCTTTAACTGATGATGGTACAACTGCAAAATTGTATGTAAATGGTTCTGAAATAACAAGTCCTTCAACTTCTTCATTTACAAGCACTACAAACACAAATTTACAAATAGGTAGAGGTATGTTAAATAGTGGAAGTGCTGGCAATTACACAAACGGATTAATAGACCAAGTAAGGATATTTTCATCTGCCCTTACAAGTAGCCAAGTAACCGAACTATACAACGAAAAACCTGAAGTAGATACATCTAACTTTAAGGCGGTGTTGTATGAGGGTAATAGTGGAACTAATTTTATTTCTAATGTAGGAATGGACTTGGAAACAAGCGGTGGATTAGTTTGGTTAAAAGGTAGAGATAGTGGTAGAAACCATAGATTATTCGATTCTGTTAGAGGTGCGACAAAGGGTCTTTATAGTGATTTGCCAAATCAGGAATTTACAGAAAGTGGTTTAGATTCATTTGAAAAAAGTGGTTTCTTTTTAGGTTCTGCCGCAGGAGTAAATGCTAATAATGAATCGTTTGTAGCTTGGAATTGGAAAGGCGGTGGCGATGCAGTCAATATCGGAGTAAATTCAATTACAGGCTCTACTCCATCTATTGCATCAGATGTAAGTGCAAATACTGCCGCAGGATTTAGTATTGTTAATTTTACAGGAGTAACGTCAACACCTAGTAGCGTTACAGTAGGACACGGATTAAGTTCAGCCCCTGAGCTTGTATTTTTAAAAACAACAAGCGTATCTGGAGATTGGGTTGTATATTCTTCCTCTGTAGGAAATAATAAGTATTTAAAATTAAATAGTACAGCCAATCAAACAACTACGACAGGTTGGGGTAATACTGATACAGATAATGATACTGTTACTATGAATTGGTCAACTATATCAAAAGAGTATATAATGTACTGTTGGCATTCAGTTGCAGGATATAGTAAGATAGGGAGTTATGAGGGGTTAGGCACATCTACCGTAACAGTTTCAGATGTTGGATTTAAGCCATCGTTTATAATGATTAAGAATATTGATGCTTCGGCAAATTGGAATATGTATGACCTTAAAAGAAGTACTGTTGCAGATAGAGCAAACAAAATATTATATCCAAACTTACCTAATTCAGAGCCAAGTGCTACTAATTATTATTTTGATATGAATGATAGCGGTTTTGTTGTAAGTGCCACTAATCACGAACAAATTAATTTTGCAAATAGAACTTACTTATATATGGCATTTAAATAAGAGAAATACGATATGGCAAGAATTAATATAGATGTTGGAACAAATCCAAATGATCATACAGGGAGTAATCTGAGAGATGCTTTTATTGCGGTAAACAGCAACTTCACAGAGTTGTATGCTGATGATGCTGCAGACACTTTAGATGCAGTAACAACACTAGGGAACACTACTACTAACTCTATTACAGTCGGAGGGCTAATAGTGGACACAAACACTCTTTATGTAGATAGCACTAATAACAGGGTAGGAATAGGGACTACAAGTCCGCAGACAATGCTCGACCTTGCTTCTAATAACAATTTAGGAACGGCACTAAATACTTTAAGGTTTACAGATACAGACCCAACAGCAGTTACTGATGCTGAAATAGGTAAGATTGAGTTTTTTGCAACAGATACAAATGCTGTTGTAGCTTCAATAGTGGGACATAATGCCGACCCGTCCCCCGATGGTTATTTAGCTTTTAATACGGCTGAAGGCACTGTATTATCAGAGCGTTTAAGAATTAAAAACAACGGAAACGTAGGAATAGGGACTGATAGTCCTAGTGCTAAATTGGAAGTAATAGGTGGTACAAATAACAACGCTAACAGTGGTCTTGTTATTAAAAACTCTACTGGAGCAACTCGTTTTGCTGCTTACACAGAAGAAAATGTTGGGGTTCATCTACAAGCAAATGAGGGTGGTTCTGCACGAGCATTTATGTTTGACATAGGTGGCTCTGAAGCAATGCGCATAACGAGTGGTGGTAACGTAGGAATAGGGACTACGAGTCCTAGCTATAAATTTACAGCTTATGGCTCAAACACTGATAGCGAAATTGTAGCCTCTTTTGGTAGTTCAAACGATACAAATGAATATACTGCTATTGGTTTATCAGGATTTATAGCCTCAAACGGAGCCACAAAAGCTGGTTTAGCCTTAAAGAGAACTACCTTATATGGGGCAGGGGAGTTGCACTTTTTAAATAACACCACTACGGATAACTCGGATATGACTTTGAGTGATTCCAAAATGATGATAAACTCCACAGGCAATGTAGGTATAGGGACTACTAGTCCTAGTGCTACTCTTGAAGTAAACAAAGGCTCTGAGGGCGAATATTTGCGTGTTGGTGGTGATAATGCTAATAATGCAAGGTCATTGAGGTTTACAAGTTCTACTTCAAGTACAAGTAGTGTTGGCGCTCTGCACACTATAAAAGCTAACAGCGTTGGTGGAGAGATTGCATTCGCAAATGGTGATGGTAATATAATGTACCTACAAGACGGAGGTAACGTAGGAATAGGCACTACGAGCCCTGCTGCGCCCTTAACTGTAAAAGGAGAAGCTTTTGTTCAAGAAGCGGGTGTTAATGGTGAGGCTGCTTTAAGAATACAATATGGAACTGATGGAAACACTGCTTTAAGAGATAGGGCAAGGTTGATGAGTGTAGGGTACAGTGGGACATTGGAATTAATAAATAGTAGCAACTCTTTAACAACCAAAATAAACTCTACTGGAAGCTCCTATTTTAACGGAGGTAACGTAGGCATAGGAACGACGAGTCCGAGTAGAAATTTAACTATTTCAAGTAGTGGAACTTCTACCCTACAATTAACAAATACAACTTTAGGGGAAACAACAACAGATGGTTTTCAGATTAAATCATATACAAGTGGCGCGGTTCAGTTATGGAATTACGAAAATAATTATATAGCAATAGCCACTAACAACTCTGAAAGAATGCGCATTGACTCTAGTGGTCAAGTGGGTATAGGCTTGACTAATGCTACTGCTAAACTTCACGTTGTAGATACAAGCAATAGCGGTACAAATGACCAAATAGTATCAGGGTTAAATTCAGGCTCACCAAGATTCAAGGCTCACATAGTGAGTTATAACGGAGTTATGTCCCTTTATGATTCAGGAACTAATGAAGATGTTAGAATAACCTCTAAAGGTGGTGAAGATAGTTGGATTAATAACGGAGGGAAAGTAGGTATAGGGACTTCTAGTCCTAGCTATAAATTATCTGTAGATGATTCTCAAGCAAACAGCACAATTGCAAGATTTAGGGATAATTCAGGTACGGCTCAGCAAACCTTAAGCATTTCTTCCATTGCAACAGGTATGCAAATTAGAAGTGCATATAACACAGGTATTTCTAACCAATTAGATATACAAACAGCAGGGGGTAATTCATTTTTAACATTATCACCAAATTCCACCGAAGCAATGCGCATAGACTCCAGTGGCAACGTAGGAATAGGTGAGGCAGACCCAGACGGGTACTGGTCTCAAGCTAGACAGTTGGTTTTATCAGGCACAAATAATGGTTTAACTATAAAGTCATCTACCGCAGGAAATGGACGTATTGTTTTTACAAATACAAAAAGTACTACTGCTGGGTTATCGGATGGGGGTATGATTAGTTATTCCCACCAGAATAACGCGATGATATTTAATGCTAATGGCTCTGAAGCAATGCGTATTGACTCTTCAGGCAACGTAGGCATAGGAACTACGAGCCCTGCGGCATTGCTTGACATATCAAGCACAACAGATGGCGTGTTATTACCAAGAATGACTACAACGCAAGTGAATGCTATATCGTCTCCAGAAAACGGACTTACAGTATATAACACAACTTTAAACACTTTATGCTTTTACAACGGAACAAGTTGGCAAAAAGTTACAAGTGCAAATATGTAATAAATACTAATCAATAAATATATAAATAATGACTTACACTTGGAACAACAAAACAGTAGATACTTACCCCTCACTAGAGGGAGAATCTGACGTAATCTTCAACGTACATTGGAGACTTACAGGAGCAGATGACAGCGACAATACTGGTAGCGTTTACGGAACACAATCACTAGAAACTTCCGACCTATCAGACTTTACCTCCTTCGCAGATATTACAGAGGAGCAAGTAAATGGTTGGGTAGAAGCTGCAATGGGTGAAGAAGAAGTACAAGCTAAAAAAGATGCTATTGATGCGCAGATAGCAGAAAAAGTAAATCCTACAGTAGTTACAAAGACTATTGGAGAATAAATAATTGTTTAACATAAATAAAAGTAAGATGGCAAAAAAAGAAAAGACAGCTATTACGATTGACGAAAAAGAGTATTTTTTTGAGGACTTGACAAAAGAACAACAAATAATCGTTAATCACATTTCAGACTTACAACGCAAGATACAGTCAAGTGAATTCAACTTGCAACAATTAAGTTTTGGAAAAGATGCTTTTGTAAACGCTCTAAAAGAAGCGCTTGAGCAAGAGTAACTAAAAACAGTTACTATGGAAGATTTGAAGATATTTGGACTTTACTTTGGCAATTTAATGGCATTGGCATTTAGTGTTAGTGAAGTAAACGAGGTGCTTAAAATGCTTGTAATGGGTGCAACTTTAACATTTACTGTAATACAAATTTATAAAGCTTTAAAGAAATGAAGATGCCTACTAATGGAGTAGCAAAAGACATCAGACACTATGTAGGTAGTCTGATTGTCTTTTTTTTGGTAGTATTAATTCTATACTACCTTACAAAATATACCATCCCAAGCGACAATGCACAAATAGTGAACACTCTTATTGGTATGATAGCTGCTAGTATTGCTATGGTTATTGCCTCTATCACTGGTAGAAATCCGGATGACCTTGAGGCTGCTAAGAAGAAGATTAGTAACTTAGAGATGAAAATAGAGATGCTGGTCCAATCCAAGGATATGCTAGAGAATATGCTTATCAAGGTGCAGGATGATACTATAGACAGATTATTACTCAACAAGACACTACAGTATGATGACTGCAAGACAGGCAAATGTAAGTGTAAAAACCAATGTAAAAATGAGTCTTAAACATTTCAAGTATGAAGAATTTGCATCCCCGGATGTTCCTCACTCTGGTGAGTATATGGATACTGAGTTCCTTTCAATGCTCGACCACGCACGTCAAGTGGCCGGGATCCCGTTTAAAATCAACTCCGGATATCGGACTATCGAACATAACGAAAAAGTTGGAGGAAGACCGAACTCAAGCCATATTGTGGGAAAGGCAGTTGATATTGCAATCCAGGGTTCGAGAGAAAGATGGATTATACTTGAAGCCCTTATTAACGCAGGCTTCACTAGGTTTGGTATTGCCAACACTTTCATCCACGTTGACTCGGATGACCACAAAGACCCAAATGTTATCTGGACGTATTAGCGCAACCGTAGGCAACACCCTTATAAATGAATGAAATAAAAGTGAAGTCTAATGGGCTTCGAAACGAATTAAAGGAGATACGAAAAAGTATCGACAAACTAACTGAAGTATTACTACTTCAACAAACAAACAGACAAAATGAGATTAACAACAATATTGCTTGTTGCAACGATGATAAGTTGTGCAAGTGTAAGAGAAAAGAACCTAGTAAGGTTTAAAGAATTAACTAAAGACGTTTGCATAGATAATCCACACGAAGTCAAACTAGCTCAGATATTATATAACGAGATTGTAAATGTCAAAGACTAAGAAGAAGTTTAAAGATACAGCAGTAGGATCATTCCTACTGCAAAAGATACCTAAAGTTGTAGGTGCTATAGCACAAGACACTCCGGTGGGGAATGTAATAGAGGCGATTATAGGAGGTTCTGATATGTCTTCTGAAGATAAAGAGATAGCATTAGAGAAACTGCGCCTAGAGAGAGCTGAGATGGACGGAGTGACCCGTAGATGGGTTGCTGATAGCAGAAGTGGGTGGCTCGCACAAAATGTGCGGCCACTTACATTAGTATTCTTAACTGTCAGTTATGTAGCTGGGTGGTATATGGGCTATCCATTAGATTCTATTACAGGCTTATTAACTATTGTAATTGGTGGCTATTTTGGCAGCCGCGGAGTCGAGAAGGTGTTTGGTAACAAGATGCATCAGTAATGGCCCGTAGAGCAGAACCCACATTCCAGAAGAAGAAAAGAGTTAAGCGACCTGGTACGCACGCTAAGTCTAAGACTAGCGTGCTAAAAAGCTCTAAGAACTACACTAAGAAGTATCGAGGTCAGGGTAGATAGACTACTTTGTTAAACACAGTATCATATGTGGACCGTTTCAGCTTGTCCCACTGTCCCATACCCTAAGGGTGGGACACTGGGACAGTACTTTTTTATGTGTAATTAAAAGAAAACAAAGAAAAAGAAAAGGGTAAAAGAAAAAGAAAGAAAAGAAAAAGCCCCCTAGAAAAACAAACTTTCAATGCTATCTGATCCAACAATATCTCTATTGAAGTTTGGTAGTTTTTAACGTAGATCTACTGCTACGTTTTGCAAATGTATAAAAAAAATATTATATTGCAGTATGGAATTAAGACATTTTCTTATTACAGAGTTCGACAGTCCCGATCAACCGGGGTCTGCCGAGAAGTATATGGATAGAGAATTTCTTACTATGATAGATGCAGCTGCACATTTATGCAAGCTGCAATTCTTAATAGTGTCTGGTTACAGGACTAAGTTCCAAAACAGACGTTGGGAAGACTCTAGTGTAAGCAGCCACCTTATAGGTAAGGCTGCGATAATACGTTGTGAGAACTCTAAGAAACGATACAAGATGATAGCTTCTTTGATGGAGGTTGGCTTTAGTCGAATAGCTGTGTCTAGGGACCAGAAGACTATCTATGTAGATAATGATGATCAAAAACCGGATATGTTTTGGTTATATTAATAATATAATATATATTTGTCTGAATTTAAATTATTAATTGTTTTTCATTTTTAAATTGTTTTAGTTAATTTGGTTGGAAGAGCTGTAGAGATACAGCTCTTTTTTTTTGTTGATTATTTGTTTAGTTAATTATTTTTTATACCTTGCATAAAAATTAACTAATATGAAGAACACACTTAGACCATTTTACAATCAGACCGATTACTACAAGGCGAGGATTGAGGCACTAACCAAATACAATGCAGAAAAGCAGGATGAGATAGATAGATTGATATCTTATGTTGTTGAGCTTTGTGATGAGGAATGCCCTACAGAATACAAGAAAGTTGTATTGAGAGAAATTACTAAATATTAATTTATGAATATTACACAGAAACTATTAATGATCCAAACGGAGCTTAAGGCTCCTAAGAACCAAAGGAATGCCTTTGGGAAGTACAATTACAGATCTGCCGAGGACATCTTGGAGGCTGTTAAACCATTAGCTATGAAGCACGAAGCCGTGCTTAAGATGACTGATGAGATTAAAGAAGTTGGAGGAGTCTTATATATTGAGTCTACTGCCAAGCTTATTGATGCTAAAGACCCTAGTATGCAGATTGAGTCTAATGCCCAGGCTATTATAGACTTTGATGCTAAAGGGATGCAACAGCCCCAGAGAACTGGTGCTGCTTCTAGCTATGCTAAAAAGTATGCCATAGGTAATTTATTGCTTATAGATGATACTAAAGATGCTGATGCTACAAATGATCACAGCAAGTCTAGTCCGGGCAAACCAGCCCTAGTAAAAGACTCTCCTGAATATAAAAAGGTAGTATCTTACCTTGATGGAGGGGGCAACGTTGCTGCTGTTATGAGAAAGTATACTATTAATAACGATCTATTGAAAGATCTTAAATCACTAATTAAATAAATAAACTATGAGTGCATTACTATCACTAGGACTAAAAGGTAAAGACGGTAAGTATAAAAACGTTACTGTTAAGATTTATGACAACACTGACGAATACGGAAGGAATGTCTCTGTATGGGCAGAACAAACCAAAGAGCAGAGAGATGCTAAAGAAGACAGAAATTTTCTAGGTAATGGAAAAGTTGTTTGGACTGATGGTACTATTAACGTAGTCGATAAGCAGGAGAAGGAAGCCGAAATTGAAACCGGTGGACTTGATTTTTAATTACTAATGTTAGAAGAAAGGGGAAGTCGAAAGTCTTCCCTTTTTTTTGTCAAACCAAATTATATGAACCAAATTTACAGAAGCCTAGATCACTTAACGTATAGGTTAAAACAAAACAGCATTAAACCTTCTAATCGAGATAGAGAATCTCTAAACGAGCTTATCAAGGAATTAAATTATAATGAGGCTATTGAAGAGTACAGAAGCAGATTTATGTATAGGCTTGCAACTTGGGCCTTTGCTCAGGTGTTCAATCTAAGGATTGGCAATAGCCAAGCCACCTCAGATTTCTTTGCGCATAGGGTTATATCTAAAATGGAACAGATAATTAGAACTGATAGGTCAATGTGGGAGCAGACCCTGGCAGTTGATTTGTTTCTTATGAATCCCGATGGGGATTCTATAGAAGAACACCAAGGCTTCATCAGACAATTAGTAGAAGGTATTATAAAAAACAACACAAGGCCGGATGCCATACCAGGAATTAGAGCTAGATCACAACAAGAAGTTTGAGCAAATTCTTAAGGATGCCTATGTGGATCCTAAGAAGGAGGTTGACTATCCTCCTGTAGCCATTTCTATGGGGTCTACAGGCGGTGAAAGGGACTTGCCTATATGTGTGGGTACATATGGCAATTTTAGCTTCATACAGGCTCCCCCAAAGAGTCGCAAGACTTTCTTAGTTTCTCTTATGGCTAGTGCTTATGTTTCCGGATCTAATCATTATTCTGAAAGAATGATTGGCCATAGTGATGGTAAGATGACTATTCACTATGATACTGAGCAGGGAGAGTTTCACGCTCAAAGAGTCTTTGGCCGGATAGACAAAATGGCTGGAGGGCTTGAGACATACAAGCCCTACTCACTAAGAGAATATACTCCCCAGGAGAGACTTGAATTTATAGACTGGCATATAAACAGAGTAGATAATCTAGGCCTGGTAATTATAGATGGAATAGCCGATCTTATAAATGATGTCAATGACATCAATGCTAGCAATGAACTTGTTCAATACCTAATGAAATGGACCAAGGAACTAAAGATACATATCATTACTGTTATTCACTCTAATTACAATTCAATGAAGCCTACTGGCCATTTAGGCTCTTTCCTAGAGAAAAAGACAGAGACTCAGATATCGGTTAAGGTTGATGAGGAAGACGATGGTATTACTATTGTGAGTTGTATGCGAAGTAGAGGTCAGCCCTTCGACAAGTTTAGCTTTAGAATAAAAAACGGAATACCTTATATAGACAAACAAATTGATCTTCCGGAAGAGGGAGGCTACATAAATTTATGAACACCTTAGAATTTAAACTCAATATTAAGGCTCAACCCCACCAATCATTTAGGATTGGTAGGAATGGAATCAAGTACAAACCAAAGAAAATTGTTGATTACCAGAAGTACATTGTTACATTAGTTTCGGAACAGTTACCCGATAATTTCGTTATAATAGAAGCGGGAACACCAATTTTTGTGGAATACATTGAATATAGTTACGCATATCCTAAGGCTACTCCGAAGAAAAGGAGGATAGGTCAGACACCTAAAACAACAAAGCCAGACTTACAGGATAACCTTAACAAAGCATTCTTTGATGCTTTGGAGGGACTCATTTATGAACAGGATCAAAACATCGTAGAGATAAAACAAATGAAGAAGTACTACAGCGATTCTGATTGCATAAAGGTAAAATTTGTTTATTAAACAACAATATGTTAAATTTATAACAAAATGAAGAGATTCTTAACGAATACGTTAATTAGAATGATTTGTTTAACAGTATCCGTAATATGGAGTGTAGTATTTTTTACGGTTGCAATAAAAATATTTGATAGATTATGGGAATAGATTTTGAATGGATAATGGGCTTCGCTTTTGGCGTAGATTATCTTACAGACATTGATGTGCAAGGAGGGGAGGATTTAGAGACTATCGATATCATTAGAGTCCAACTTGGTTTCTTTGCTCTTTACGTTCCAATACAGACTTAGTGCTAGAAGACCTTGGTAGGAAACACGAACTTTGGGTGGCAATGGCGTTGAATATGGGAGTGCCGCCCTCCCTTGCCGAGGATCTGATCCAGGAGATGTATCTTCGGCTGCATAAGTATGTGAAAGATGAAAGCAAGGTTTACTACAAAGACACTGGCACAATCAACAGATTTTATATATGGACCACCATAAGGAATATGTGGATGAGTGCAAGGACTTACAAGGCTAAGAATGGTACTGTTTATTTAGAAGATCTGTCTGATTACTCGGCAGATTTTTTGCATATAAATAACCAAGTAACATACGATGTAAAAGAGGTGGAGGCTATAGAGGCTCACGATAGACTCTTTGACAAAGTAATGAAAGTGGTGGAGGATTGGGACTATTGGTATGACCAGAAGCTGTTTGCTCTATATTACAGAAGTGATATGTCTATGAGGGATATCGCGAGTAAAACAAACATATCCTTAACCTCAATATTTAATAGTTGTAAGAACTATAAGGTAAAGATTAATAACGAACTCCTGGAGGACTGGGAGGATTTTAAGAACGGAGATTTTGATAAAATTTAATTATGGAACCACCTAAGGATAAAAGAACGAAAGCCTATAAAGAATGGGTCAAGAATCACCAAAAGGCCTCAGAAGGCCTTGGTGATACAGTAGAGAAGATTACTAAGGCTACCGGAATAAAGAAGGTAGTGGAGATGTTTGCGGATGGTAAGGACTGCGGATGTGATGAGCGCAAGGAAAAGCTGAATAAGATGTTTTCCTACCAGAAGCCTAATTGTTTAACAGAACCTGAGTTTAATTACCTCAAAGGATTCTTTGCAAAGCCTAATTCTAGTATAAGTCCTACAATACAGAAGGAGCTGCTAGACATTTACAATAGGGTTTTCAACGATAAAAGAGAAATGTCTGGTTGTAGCAGTTGTTTTATAAACGGAGTCTATAATAAGCTACAGGATTTATACAATGAATATTTGGGACAACATAATCAATAAGCCTCTCAAGGAGTATAATGAGGCTGATCTATTCAGCCAAATCAAACTGTCCAATTATGTTGATTTAGTTAAATCAGAAGATAAGATGAGCAGGTGGGATTGTTCTTCAGATCACTTCAATCATAGGATAGAACTTAAATGCAGGGGCGCACACTATGACACTTTGCTTATAGAGAAGAGCAAGTATGACTATATGGTAGATAAGGCCCACGAGAACCTAGAGGTTCCTATGTACATATGCTCAACCCCAAAAGGGATTTACTGCTTCAACCTGCTCAGGATTCAGCCTGAGTGGTCCGTGCAGAAACACAACAAGACAACACAATTTAAGAACACAGCAAAGGTAGACAAGATCGTAGGTAATATGTCTATTCACGATAAGTATTGCTATTCATATTTATAAGTTATGGGAGATTCAATAAGCAAGTATTTTTTAGACAGAGAAGAGTACACCACTAATACAACAGCCAGGAGGGATCCGGTTAAAACGGATCCCATTGTTGAAGAGGTGAAGGAGATTATGGATAAACGCAGTCAGCGTGGGATAAAGGAGTATGGCACGACCTTACAGGATAATCCGGATGGATTCTATGTTTGGTTGAAAGAACTCCAGGAAGAGCTGCTCGATGCAGCTCTATACATACAGAAGTTAAAAAAACAAAGATGAATACTAGAGACAGAATACAAAAGATAGTAGGTTACAGGACCTGGTCTGTTCAGAAGAAAGTAGATGCTTTGCTGGAGATTGATTGCAATCTCTACACAAACCTAGGAACAGACTCTACTACTACGGAGCGAAAGGATGTTAAATCTATTAGCAAGTTAATCTATAAATCTATATCCAACATCAGTCCAATAGACGGATATCTACTAAAGGCTTATTACGAAGAAAAGCCTAAATCTATTTCGTAGTTAACAAAATGTTTATTATCTTGCTTGAAAATAAAACTATATGAGCAACGATACAATAACATTGCTAGACGGAATAGATTGGGTAAAAGATGAACTGCTAAGTAATATGGATGATGATTCATTCTATTACGGCTACCTAGGAAAAGCAGCCTTATCTTCATCTTCACTTAAGCCTCTACTTATTTCTGCTAAAGAATATTACAAAAGCATTACAGAAGAACCGGAATACAAACAACAATTTGTAGAAGGTCAAATATTTCATACTCTAGCGTTAGAGCCTGAGAAAATGGATGAGCGATATGAAATCGTAGAATATGAGAGACGGGTAGAGTCTGTTAGGCGAATGAATGAAGAGTCTGATAAAGAAGTTATTCTTAGAAAGGAATATAATTTTATGAATGCTATCTATAAAAAGATGCTGCTTTGTGATGAGGCAAGAGAACTTCTAGAGGGAGGCATTCCTGAGGTTCCTGCTATTGGAATGATAAATGATATACCTTTTAGAGCTAAGGCAGATTCTCTTCACTTAGATCACATTGTTGATCTTAAGACAACTGCTAAGCTAGACACTTGGCTTTGGACTGGAAAGAATAAGTGGAATTACGATGTTCAGGCATATATCTATATGACGCTATTTAACGTGTCTAGATTTACGTTTCTAGTAGTGGAGAAGGTAACAGGTCGTGTGGCAATATATGAGCTGTCAGAACGCGCGTATGAGTCTGGCAAGAGTAAATTAGACCTTGCTACTGAGAGATACAAAAAGCATTTCTTAGATAAGACCGAAGAAGAGATTCAGGCTAATCTTTACAATGATTGTATAAAAGGTTTTTTTTAATGACCAAGGAAGAATACGACTTTGAGGTTCTGAATTATTATTACCTTGCTTTGGTTGATTTACTGATGGGTGTTACCTATCAAGAGATATCAATCCAAATGAAGGACTTTGAATCTTTAGAGTTATATGAAGCTTGTGCTGGTGTAAAGAAAGCATTGGAGCAAGCAGACAAGTGTACTATAAAAGAAATACAATTAGAAGTTAATCGAGTAGAATTAGAACTAGAAAAACAAAAAGACATATATGAAAATTAGAGAAATAAGAGAGCTTGTGGAAAGGGAACTTGATTTAGACTTAAGCCACCCTAGTAGATTAAGAGCTAGAGTATATGCTAGAGCAGTATACTTTAAACTATGCAGACAGCATACGTTCTGTTCTCTTAGTGAGATAGGTATGTCTGTAGGTAGAGATCACGCCACAGTACTTCACGGAATCAAAATATTTGATGACGTGATTGTTGAGTACGAGATAAACTTATACGAGGTGTATGATAAACTCAATAAGCTTATATCTAAATGCACTAAGACTAGAGAGCGGGACATTAACCCGGAGAAGTATTATCGGAATAAGTATGCCGACCTACTGGTCGAGCATAGAACTCTGCTGAATGAATATAGAACCCTTATAACTAAAGAATATGTTTGAGACAATAGCTTTAATATTTTTGATAGGTATACTTATTTTATTGGTAATGTTATTTGTAGACTAATGAATCCGAAAAACAAAATACTAAACAAATACCTTCCAGACAATCAACACAGGACAGCCAAATCTGATCGTCATCAGAAAGACATCGTAGACCGATGGGTTAGTAGGAGTGATGCTGGCATTAATAAAGACAAACTTATACAGCCAAAATACCTAAAGGAAAATAATCTTTGGGATTCAACTTGGTTGAAAGAAGAGAACCCAAAACTATGGGCAGAAAGAGAAAAACAAAAGAAGAAATAGATTACAGTATCATTAATCATTGGGCAGCCTCTTGGTGCGTTGTTAATGGCTATAAGATATATCCAATCCCTGCTGAGAAGTGTGTAGGTGAGTGTAAGAACTTCTACCTGGTCATCCAAAGGGGAACGGAAAAGAAAAGATCTAAACATATATACACAAAGATTGGCATCTCTAATAAAACCTGGGAAGCTTACAATTGGATATTTAAAAAGCATATGAAAGCTTTTTATAAGAAACACGCTGATAAATAATCAGTTATATTAGTATGGGTAGAAAGCCGAAAGAGTTTAAGTACATTAAGAAGAACGATGGTCGTAGGAACAATGGTAGGAAGAAGGGAGATAAGCATTTCTTAGCCAATAAGGTTAAC
>Ga0181411_1000067_pt1 | contig 31147 bp, 48 predicted proteins | sample 34SPOviralmetaG_FD_130114 | JGI IMG/M metagenome (GOLD analysis project Ga0181411, IMG submission 130114) | Marine viral communities from the oligotrophic San Pedro Time Series (SPOT) site, San Pedro Channel, CA, USA - 34 SPOT_SRF_2012-07-09 | ecosystem: Environmental > Aquatic > Marine > Strait...
AGCACCCATATACATAGATGTATAAGCGTTAGATGCGTTTGAATTTATTGCTAATCCGTGTCCAGTATGAGAATCATAATCTCCATTATTTAATATATCCAATTTAGATTGTAATGGTGCTGCTCCTATCCCTATATTTCCTGAAAAAGTTGAGTTTCCTGAACTGTCTATTAATAACCTTGTAGTTCCACCTGTTGCAAAAGAAACCTCAGACTGACCTAATGCAGCAATTCTATTACCTGCTGTAATATCCATTATAGCTAAAACTTCAGAATTACCACCATTAGTTTTTAAACCATAAGTGTTTCCGTTTCCGTGTGTTCCTTTAAACCTTGCAAAATAAGTAGTTTCTCCATTTGCTACAATATTAAGTCTAGCAGTAGTATCTGCAGTTGCTCCAATTATTACATTTCCTGCAAAAGTTGAGTTTTGTGAATTATCTATTGTTATTGCAGTTGTATCATTTGTAATTATTTTAAATGTATTATTTGATATTGTTCCTAAATAAACATCTGAATTATTTGATTGATATGAACCAAATACTGATGTTCCCCTAGTGCTTCTTATTATATTTCCACCTGTTGGCGTAATATCTACCATATAACCATTAGAAGCTGCATTTCCACCTACACCAATACTTCCTGCAAAAGTTGAGTTTTGTGAAGCATCTATTGTTAAGCCTAAAGTTGGAGTAGAGCCTGTTTTTACAATAAAAGTTCCTGCTGTACTAATTTCTGCACCACTTGTGTTGTTTTCAGGTGTTATAAAAGAATTAGCATTATACTTTAATTTTTTTCCTGCAGATAAACTTATATCTCCTGCCATATTTAAACCTACCCCTGTAGAATTAACATCTATATAATAAGCACTGTTTGTGGCAGAATAAATAGTATTAGCATAAATACTTCCTGCAAAGGATGCATTTCCTGAATTATCTATTGTTAATCTTGTAGTATCATTAGTAAATAAAATAAAGTTATGATTTGAACTTGTTCCTATCCTTCCAAGTGATGCTTGAGCCTGTATTCTAATATTTGCTCCTGATGTTCTAAAAAGGTCTATTTGACCATTACCTCCATTTCCACCATTAAAAACCCCTGTTGATGCTTCAAAGTCTCCTACTAATAAATCGGCTGCTTCATATCCTGTTGCACCAATATTTACTGTGGTTGTAGGTTCAACTGTTGTGCCTTTAAATAACTTAAATTTATTACCATCAGATGCATCAGAAAATAATCCTAAGAATCTATCTGTGCCATCATTGTAATCTCCATATAATCCAATGTCTAAACTATTAGCTGTATTGTCTTTTGCTAGTTGTATTAGAGGGTCTACTACTGCTAGTGTTTGGCTGTTTACAGTTGTTGTTGTTCCGTTTACAGTTAAATCTCCTGCTATTGTTACATTACGACCAAAACTAGCATCTGCATTTCTTGATATCGTTAATGCAGTTGTATCTAGTGCGTTTGCATTTGATACTCTAAAAAAGATTGATTGAGTTACTGCTGCTTGGTCTATATATAAATCTCCTGATAAATTTCTTACAATACTAGAACCTCCGTGTCCAATAATTAAATCATCATTATTTCCAAATTTACCATATTGGTCATCTACAATAGAAAATCCTGTTGATAATGCTGCATTTCCTGTTACTGATATTCCTGTGTTTGTAGTTGCAAATTTTTTATTACCACTATAATATAAATCTACAGAACCACCATCAATAAACGTAGCTTGAACGTGGCTTTGGTCAGCATCGAAAATTTTTGTTGCTGATGCTACAATCCTTACATCTCCAGTTCCACTATCTTTTATATAACTATCACTTCCGCTGTGATAAATTTCTAAATCAGAGCCTGTTCCATAAATAGACTTTACATTATCGTTGTGGATAGTATCGCCTGTCATTGTTCCACCAATCAAAGGAAGGAATGACCCACCTGCTCCTGTAATTGTGCCTGTTACTTCTAAATTACCTGTAACCTTTGCACCTGTACCTAGTGTTCTAAATTTTTCTATATTATTATTATATAAAATAACTGTATCATTAGCAAAGGCAGATAATAAAGTTTCATCATCCGCACTATTTCTTAACAAAATAGCATTTGATAATAATTTTAATTGACCACTACTTGATTTTATAATATTATTTGTAGAATCGTGATATATTTCTAATTCATTAGAATTTCCAAATAAGGCTTTTCCATTATCTACAAAAGTTGCATTTGCTCCTACTGTTACATTTGTAGTAGTAGATAAAGCACCTGTAATTGATACACCTGTATTTGCAGTTGATAGTTTTAAATTACCATTATACATTAGATGACTACCACCACCATCAGTAAATTGAGCCATAGGATTACCGCTTATATCTTGTAGGTATATTGCTCCTCCATTAGTTCTAAGATAAAAACTCCCTGTGCCTACTTCATCAATATAAGAATGAGAACCATTGTGATAAATTTCTAAATCTGAGCCTGTTCCATACAAAGATTTTACATTATCTCCGTGTAAAGTATTACCAGTCATTGTACCCCCTGCAAGTGGTAAAAAGGATCCTCCTACGCCTGTTATAGTTCCTGTTACAACTAGATTACCTGTTACTTTAGAGCCATCAGTTTGAGTTTCAAATCTTTTAATGTTATTGTAATATAATTCTACAGAGCCATTACTATTAGCAATTAACGCATTTTCAGTAGTATTAACTCGTAATTTTAATTCTGCACCATTAGAATCAATTAATAAATTTCCTGTACCTAAATCCCTTATAAAAGAATTAGATCCATCGTGATAGATTTGTAAATCAGAACTTGCTCCCATTAAGATTTTACTAGAATCAGTAAACGTAATGTCATCACTAGCAGAAACTACAATATCATTTCCACCTGTTGTATTTCCAAAAGATAAAACTTCCTGTAAAGTATCTGAAGTAGCAAATTTACTATCTACATATAGTTTTACAGCAGCACTTGTAGGAAGTGAAGTATTATTATCAAAGTTTTCTATTCCATCAGTAGAAGTTACATAACGAGTTATTGTAACCCCTGTGCCTGTGTCTTTTAGTGAACCCCATTCTAATATATTAGAAACTTTAAAATCTCCTGCAGTATTTACATAAAGACCTGATTGGTTTCCTGAACCATCTGTTAATTCTTTTAAAGAAGCAGTTATTGCAGCATTATCGATTGTCTTAAATAGACCCTCATAAGTTGCAGAAATTTTAGTGTTAAATAGAGTTGCCATACTTTAATTTTTTTGTTTTATTATTTTGTATCTTTTTTAAAAAGACTCTTAATTTTATTATATTTTTTTCTTTTGGTTTATAACTCATAATACCCATCCATTAAATGTTGCATCATAACTAGGAAATATATCATCATTTGTGTTGTTTGTGTATTCAGGATATGTTGTTTCATTAAATGACATAAAATCAATAAATCTTCTTGAATACCACTCTGCATTAGTTCGAGCTTTTTCAGTCAAATAATCAACCTCTTCTTTACTTACCGTTTCTGCATTTTCTGAACGATGTTTAAACATTCCCCCTTGGCGAATTTGATAACTTGCAAACGGGATATAATCAACTTGGGCAAACCATATTAACATAGGAACAACATAATCATCTAATAATGTTTTCCACCTTGCATTCGCGGGCTGGTCAATATTTGGAATTGCAGCTGTTAACCCATCATACAATTTTGTCCCCATATAATTTTGAATATGTATTTCTTGCGCTAATTTTATAAAAAAAATAAATTTATCACTATTTACGTTTCCGTCAATAATTGAGTTTCTTACAAGATCAGTTCTGTTTATAAATAATACTGTTGCCATAATTTTTTATTTAGGGTTCCATTGTCCTTTACCTGGCTGTTTGCCGGTTGCTACTGCTGCTTTTTTACTTCCACGAGGATTTCTTAAATAACTTTTTGGAATAGTTTTTGTTTTTTTATAATTCCCTAAATTTTCAGAAACCTCTGTGTTTGAATCTAATCTATAAAGTACACGAGTCCATTTATGCTGACAAAATACTCCGCCTTTTAATTCAAAAATATTATAAGGGATATCTTCTTTATGTCTAAATTCCGCGTTTACCTTTTGTTCGTCACCTATAGGATAGCTAGCTCGGTCAATATCTTCAATTCTCCACACAATACCACTTGCACTTAATTCCATCATTTGTTGACAAAAATCTCGAGACTTTGGATATTCGCCTTCATCATTTTTTTTAAACATTCCTCTTGCGTATTTGTATCGAATTTTATATAAACCGTTTTTTGAATCTAAATCACTATATGCGCTACCATCTTTTTTAGAAGGAACAAATTGTTTATCTAAACCAATTATTTTTTTAATTTTTGATAAAGTTGATTTTTTTTCTTTTATTAAATAATTAGCCCAGTCTTCGTTGCTGTATTCTGAATCCTCATCAATTTCATCAACTAAAACCCAATCTTCTGACATTTTTACTCCCGTTTCTTTTAAAGACCCAATTACAATATTTGTTTCATTTTCGGAAAGTTGTGCCTTTTTATGTGTTTTACAAGGCATATACCAAACTTTATCGCCTTCTTTGTGCTCGTGATAACCTTCACAATTTTTTTCTACAGCTGCTTTTTTAGCTTCTTCTATTGTTTCATAAACATTTTCGCCGTCAATTTTTTTCAAGCTTAATTTGTTCATTTCAATACCTGTTTCTTCTTCAATATCTTCCTTGTCTTGTATTGTTGAGTCAACCTCAGTAAATTCCAGTGGCTGTAAGGTCGTAAAGTAAAGGTTTAAAGCAATATTATTGTAAGCAAGTATATTATCGAAGGAATCAATTAAAAGTTCCTGAAAAGGCCTTATAACAGTATTATCCATAAGTAATGATGCTGTCTTTATTTCATCAGCATTATTCCCTAAGCCCGCTGAATCTTTTATACCTAAAAGCATAGGCGAAACAACGCGATGAGCAACAAGTATTTTTTTAGTTGATTCATCTGATAAAAATTGATACTGATTATGAGCATCTGATAATTGCACTGGCGTAATTTCAGCCTGAGCATCTTTATTATCGTTAAAAGCAAGTATAAATTTCCCCGCGTTTGAAGTGCCCGAAAATTTTTGAGCAATTTTTTGTTCAATTAAGGCTCTTTCTTCCTGATTGGGGGTCCCATTATTAAAATTAATTAACATACTAGGGGCCAAGCCATTAAGAATATTATTTAAATGATAGTTGCTTATTTCTTCTTCAAGTTCAGCATATTGCAACCCACCTTGATAATCCACAGGTGAATAATAATAAAAACCAGATTTATAAGGTTTTATATAATAAATTTCAATACTTTCATTAGACATTCCGAAGGCTGGAATTCTTAAAGGGTTATCGCTCCTTTTTATATTTGGCCAATCTTTAAAATAATAATATGCGGGAATTTCCCCTTCGTCATTGCATTTTTCTGCTCTTAACGTTTCAATAGGCATATGCTCAAGTTGAGCTATACTTTTGCGATCTTTAGAATATATAATTTGAATTGCACACTGACCCATTAATTTCAAATCATAACATAATTTTCGAACAACATCTTTTTTAAATAAAGAAATCATTTGGGCATACTCGTTCGGCTTTTTATTGCCGTTTGTTGCATTAAGACCTTTACCATAAATAGCTTGGCTTATACCATTGATAGCAGCGTTATTAGTTGGGCTTCCATTATATCTATCAATTAGATACTGAAAGTAATTGTTATCTGCCCCATATTCAATCCAATCTTTGCCATTTACTTCTTTAATTTCAGGGCTTGTATATGTGCTTAAATTTACAAATCCAAATTCCGAAACTTTTGAATTTTTAACAAATTGCCCTAATGTATTTCTTTTTCTATTTTTCATATTACTAAATATGTATTATCATAACCATCATAAGTCGTATATTGACCTTTATTTAATTCATAATGATCGTTTTTATTTAATTGATCAACATCTTGATCCGTGCAAAATATTCTATCGTTAAATATATCATCTACTTCCTCTGTTTCAACGTTCCAAATTTGTTCCGATATATTCCAAAAGCTATAATTTGTGTTCCAATAATTATAATCTATATATAACCTTAAATCATAAAAATGATTTTCTACTAATAAAGGATTAAATGTTAAATTAAAGTTAAGATAATTTCCTGAAGTTACAGCATTTATAACATTATAATATTTAATAATATTTGTGCTATCATCCCTAATAGACACGCTAAAAGCTTCGCTGTATTCTCTAGGAATAACAGATAATGCTTGGGCATTTGCAGATGTAGTTAATATTATCATTACTTATATAACGTATTTATTTGACTAATTTGCACAATCAATCAAGCAAAAAAAAAGCACCCCGTTAAGGATGCTTAATTTACTATTAAAAACTAAATATTAATTTACTGGTATTTGTTCAGTTGAAGGTGTTACTGCGTTATCTAAGAAATAAGGTGCAGTTTCTTCCATTCCTTCAAATGTTAAAGTAAATCCGGATAAATCTCCTGCAGCAGCACCAGTAACAACTGTACCGCCTGTGCAATCCATTCCATTTTCAAATCCACATAGGAAATTGTTTCCGTAATAATCAACTACCACTATATAAGGACGAGCTACAGCAAGAATCTGAAGTTCAGCTTGCGTTTTAGCGTCTAAGTAAGTTAATGTTAAATTTAATGTTTGAGTGTAAAACGTTGTTCCATTCTCTCGGCTACTTGTTACAGTAGTTTCAAGACTTGAATTTCCTTTTACATCATATTCGAACCATGTCGGGGCTGGAGAACCATTTGTAATAGTTGCTTCTTTTGTTGTTGAATCTACAGCTACACTAGCAATAGTTCCATAATCAGCAAATAAAACTTTTTTTATTCCTCCAAAGGCCGATTTACACGGTACTTTTCTTCCGGTCGTAAGTAAACAAGGCATAAGTTATTTTTATTTTATTATTAAAAAGGGATAAACAGACAATTCTACTTATCCCTATTTAGTTAGTTAATTATTAAGCGTATTCAACAATATCTGATGCAATTCCGAATTGAACCGCACTAGTAAATCTCATAACCATACGGACATTGTTAGATGCGTCAAGGTCAGCCATATCTAAAACTTTAACAACGTTAGAGTCATTTAATAAGCCCGTTCCAAAGTATAAGTTACTTCTTTGTGCTGCATACATTACATCACTACTCATTCCAGGGCAAACAAAGATTTTTACACCATTTACACTTAGTGAACCATTGTTCCACCATTGTGTGCCTTGTGCATTTACACCATTTGCTCCTAATCCGTTAGCCGCAAATCCTCCTAAAGCCTGAACATAAGCTTTAGCTATTGCAGAAGGAACATAAATAAATAAATCTTCTTTTCCATATAGTGAAGATGGTATAGCATTTACAACTTTAGATAATTCATCAATTACGTTTGCTGCTGTTATTGCTGCTTTTGCAATTTGTTGTCCTGCTGGAATATCTCCTGCTCCGGCTGCTGCTGCAATTAATTTTTCAAACCCATCAAATGAATTGTTTGCTCCTGCTGCTGTATCTCCTTGCCAAATACATAATTCTGTATTTTGTGCTACTTCTGCTGCTACGTGAGCAATCATAAAGTCAGAGAATTTTGGTGGTAAAGATTGATTTAATCCAAAGCCCATTTGTTGTGCTTCCCAATCGTTTACAAAGTCATACTTACATAATTGTAGGTTTACTTGTAATTCAACTGGTTGGATAATTCTTTCAGTAAGTGTTACAGTTGATGTAGGGTTAAAATCACATCCAGCTGCAGCCACTAAAGAACCTGTTGCTAATTTTTTAATTACTTCTTTGTAAGCAATATTTGCTTTTACTGTTAATCCTCCGTCATCAATTGTAGATGCTGAAAGAAGAGCTGCCGCAATATATTCTCCCGCAAACTCACCCGCGTAAGTACTAGTGATATTTACAGTAGTTGCTAAATTTACATTTTTTAGATTACTCATTTTTTTTATTATTTATTTAATTTATTTAATACTCTATCTAGTGTCGTGTTAAATTTACCTTTTGCAAATTCAACTTTCTTTTTATTTAAGGTTTGAGCTTCAGGATTATGTTTAATTGGCTTTACAGCCGCCTCTGATAATTCTTCTTTTATTTCCTCAGTTGTTTCTTCAGATAAATCTTCTTTTATTTCTGATGATTCAACTTTATCTTTTTTAAGGTCAGCAATAGCATCTTCTAGGTTTTGAATTCTTTTTTCCATTCCTTTCCAATCCCCTACATCTGCCATTTCTTTTTCTTCGTCTTCTTTATATTCATCTTCGTTTAAATCTTCTGTAATTTCTTTCCCTGCTTCTTCTTTTTCAGGAACATCATCACTAACTTTTCTAACGTCTGATATTATGCCCTCTTCTTCAACTACTAATAATCTTGAATCTTCAAGAATATATTCTCCGACAGGCATTGCTACTTTCTCATCGTCCGTAACAATAAAGACTTCTTTTCCTTTTTCTAAGGACTCAGCACTTATTATAGTGCCATTTTCTAGCTTCATCTCTTCAAGTTTTACCTCAATATTTAAAAGCGTTTTAATTTGATTTAACATTTCAGTTGATTTCATATTATTTATATAACGATTATTAATTTAAATTTTGCGTTTTCAAGATATACGAGTTATAACTCCTATCCCCTGTGCGTGTATTGAACCATCACAGCAGCTAATTGAATACGTATTAGAGTCCCAGCATAAACATGCTCTTGAGTTTCCTTTTGGGCTTGTTCTACTAGGTATAAATGTTTTCTGATTTATTCTTTTTTTCATTATTCAGAAATTAATATATTTTTTATTTCTTCAAGAATTTTATCATCTTCTGACATATCTTCTTTAATTGATTCTTTAGGTCTTTCCATTTTATCAGCAAAATATCCTTCAATACTAAAACCTTTAACTTTATCTGTTTTAACATACTCTTGCCATATTTCATCATTGTTTACTTTTACAGCCCCCATCCATGTGCCAACAGGAACATTTAATCCGTATTTTCGAGATTTGTCGTGTACCTCGTCTTCTACTATCCAACTTTCAACAAGTGTTAATCCATTCAAAGCCTCTTTATGCTCAAGGGTTGAGTTATTTTGATAGCCATTTTTTAAATACATCTGAGATGCTTTCATAATAGTATCACGTGAAAAGAAAATATAATAATCTCCTTCAGCCCCGTTTCTATATATAGGTTTATTAGGTATCAATAAAGCACCTAATAATATTTTTTTATCTTTATCTACTTCTGCTAATTTAATTTCTTGTGAATTCAAAGCAACAAAATCAGATTCAATAGCCGGATTTTCTACAATTGAAATTGCATCAATTCCGCTTTCTTCTTGTTCTTCGTCTAAAATAAGTTCGATTATTTTCATAATTATATAACGATTTTAAAATTTAATTTTGTATTTATCCTATTGTAGCACCCTCAATAGTGTTTCTTTCTAATGCTTGTGCTGATGTAACTTCACTAGCCACTACAAATGCCTGCACAGGTTGTTGTTGTTGATCCCCTATAACATCTGCTAGCTGGTTTGTTTCACTAGCTCCCACAATATTAAAAGATGGAGGTGTTGGTGGTGCTGGTGCTTGTGCAGATCCTCCAGCGACCGAGGGAGCTGCTTTCCCGCCAAGCGTTGGCACTTTTGTTGCTGTTATAGCTTTTACTTGAGCCATACCAGAAACTATAGCCGCTCCAGCTGCTGCTGCTCCTAATGCAGGACCTATAATCGGAATTGGCGCTAAAGACGCATACGAACTTTGAGCAGATTGAAATGTGCTTATAGTTGCCGCCGCTATTGCTGCCGCTTTACCAGCTGCTGTTTCTTCACCTAAAATTGTAGCAAGATTATTAAACCCATCAGAAATAATTTTCATTTTTTCCCCCTCTGTTAATTCTTCCCAATTAATAGCATTGTCTGATGCTTCTTTTCCGAAGTTATCTAAAGCATTTACTTTAGCTTTTTCTAAAGCAACCACTGATAAACCTTGAGCTTTAGCTAATCCTATTAACTTATCATAATGTTCAGTTATTTTAATTATTTCAAGTTCTCTTTGTTCGTCTTCTGTAATTGCTACAGCGTCACGTATTTGATTTTTTAAATCTTGTAATTCGGTTGCTTTTTGTAATTCGAACTCTTGTTCTTTATCTTTAATTGCTAAATCTCTTGCAGCTTTTAATTCGTCGGTTACTAAATTATTAGCTTCTGCTTGTTCTATTAGTTTTTGAAAATGCTCGTTTATTTTGTTCAACTCAAGCTGCCTTAATTCCTCATCACCTCTTGCTGTGGCTTCTCTTATTGTTTTCTTTAAATCCTCAACACTTTTTAATGCTGCTTTTTCTTCATTTGTAGCCGTTGTTATTTGCGTTTGTAATAATCTTTGACTTCTTAATTTTTTTGTATCTAAATTTATTAATTCCGCCTGTAACTTTGCTAATTTATCTTTTTCTTCAATTGTAGTCAAGCTAATTGACTGCTCTAATATCATTGCATCAACTAAAAGTTGTTTGGCATTAATTTGTTTTTGAGTTATTTCCTCTTCTATTTGCTGAGCTTTTTTAAGTAATTCAATTCTTTGTGATGTTGTATATTCATCTCTTTTTTCCGCTTCAAGTCTAATATCATTTATTTCTCTATTAGCTTTTGCCCTTTCAATTATTAAATCTCTTTCAATATGATGCGCTTTTTGTCTAGCTTTTGTGACTTTGTTCATTACATCAATTTCTTTGCCTGTTTCTGTAATTAAATCACTCGTTGCTTTAGCAAGATCTTTTGTGCCTTTTATAACTGCGTCAGTTGTTATTTTTACAACATTAAAATTGTTATTTAAAGTTTTTAATCCTTGCCCCGCATCTTTCATTGCTCCTGAAAAATCACCGCTAAAAGCTTTTTTAATTGCGCCTCCTAATAACCCAAGCCCGTCTAATAAAGCACTAATTTTATCAGTAACCATTATTTTAATTTTGTTGCCAAAATCTGATAATGCTTTTCCCGGATTTGTAAATACATCAACAATAGCCATACCTAAATCAGCAAGTAAGTCTAATACTTGATTTACAACAGCCCCTATCATTGCCATTCCCCTAGCCCATTTTTCTTGTCCTTCTTCGCTCCTTGTAAATGCGCCAGTAATCGATGTAATTAAAACAACTAAGGCCCCTAAGCCAGTTGCCATCCAGGCAATTTTCATTAGCTTAAAACCTTTTGTAGCGCCTGTTATAGATTTTGTAAACCCTTGCATACTTGAAATAGCACCTCCTGTTTGTTTATCTACAAACCCCAATACGCCAGCAAAGTCAGCCTGATTTTTTTCGGCTTCCTTTAATACTTTATTTGCTTTAGCTTGCTCTTGTCTTGTTTCTTGTACTCTAAGCTTTGTACGCTTTTGCAAAGTTGCAGCCTCCTTTAATTTTTCATTATACTGCTTTATTCGATTTCTATCTTTCGGATCTGCTTTTGCTCTTTTATCTTCAATTGTTTCAATCTCGCGTTGAATATCTTTTAATAAATCTTCTTGTTGTTGAAGTGACATATTAATGTCATCAACATTTTTTTTAGCCTCCTTGACCGATATTTTAACCGTGTAAGTATTAGTTATTGACATTTTATATTTGTTTTAATTTGTTCAATAGCTTGTTTAAATGTTTTTGGTAATGCATATTTACCTTGTGCTATTTTAATATTTTCTGTTTCGCCTTTTACAATTGCAAGCAATTCTAATATATTTTTAATCATAATTTTATTTTAGGGGCATCCACAAGTTAATGAGGTTATTATCCCAGATGAATTTAATACCATAATCATAAAACAACCATTTTCACAATAAGTATCATTGGTTGATGAACCTGATTGAGTATATGTTCCTGAACTTGCTGTGCTAGTTAATGTTGCATTATTATACATTGTATCTCCGATTGATAAACTTGCTGCAACGCCTACTGAATAATTATAATATAAAGTTCCACCACCTGTTCCTTGATATGTAATATTTTCTAAAGACCTATAATAAGGTGTTCCAACATTCAATAATTCTAATTGACTTTTACCATTTGTTAGGTTTGTAGTGATTGAATTTATTTGATAGTTCTGTTGTCTGATTTGTATTAAGTTATTAAGTTGTAAATTATGAAATATCTTTTGTGGCAAAACTGCATTTACTTTTAAAAGCCTTCTATTTCTGTCAAATACATTATCTATATATGTACTATAATTATTTAAAAATAATGTTCTTGAGAAACTTTCTCCTACATACTCATTTATAGAATCTGTAAAATTTATATTAGTTTGATTACTTAAAGATATATCTAAACTATTTGAAGGTATTATATAATCATTTGTTGCTGTAATAGATGAACTACCATTTTGAAAAGCTATATTAGTTCCGTTCACTATTCTAATAGCATAAAAAACTAAAGGCAAACCATAATAGGGTTCTTGATTATCATCAACAAAATATCCGTATTGGACAGTTTTTAAAGTAGTTGTAGCTGTATCTACTAACCTTTCATACATTAAATGTTCAAAAGGTATTTCAACTTTGTATGTGTTATTAGGAGCATCAAATGTAGCATTACTTAATGTGTATTTTAAAGTTCCCCAACCAATGTTATTTAATTGATTGAATTGTTTTGCTAAAAAAGTGCCTAAACCTTTATAACTATATTGTATTTCTTTAAAAGGTAAAGCAACATCTGTACTTGATTTTGTTACATCTAAATATTTATCTATCACAATAGGTTCTAATGAACCTGAAGCATAATAGCTATCTAAAGTTTTTACAACAATAATACCTGCATTATCTACATAAGCAGTTAAATTAAACATTTTGAATATTCCAGTAAGAAAATCTATTATTTTTATTTCTGGAATTTGTTCTGTAATACCAAAATTAATAATAGAACTAGAAGAAAAAGAACTTGCGTTACTCCATTTATCTGTACCACCACCGCCACCTTGACCAGGAACTCCAATAGAGATAGACCATTCAATATTAGTTGCAGCAAATGATATACCAGCTATTGATGCTACTTGTATTGTATATGAACCTTGACTTAACCTAGTAGATGATGTGTCAAAAAATACTTGTGTGCCTTGTATGTTTGACCTTGTTACATATTCAGAACCATTTTTTAAAATTCTAATACTGTAATCTACAGTTGATACTGTAGGTATCATTTCTAATTTTGTGTCTAAATACTGATTAACACCGTCAGGGGTTAGTACCCCATCAGGTAATAATGTTAAAACACCACCAATTTCATTTGTATACCCTGTGTTTCCTGAAGTTTTAGTTAATTCTGTTAATGGAACATAATTTAAAGTAAGTTGCGTGGCAGGCTCAACAGAACCTTTTTTTCTATGTAACCACATCCATAAATTATAAAATTGTTCATTATTAGTGTTGTTAAAAAAGTCATTAGAAAATGTTATACTATCATATTCTATTTCAATAGCATCTATTATTCTTTGTAATCTAATTGCATACTTCAAATCTGACCATAAAACACCATTTTGTGCATTATTACTATGATAGTGAACATTACCAGCAGTATTATGTGCGGAACTAGCAGAATTATAAATCAGTCTTTGAGTGTGAGTAATTAAAGGTGCGCATATATTTCCTGTAGGAGCATTAACTAATTTACTATATACTGTTGTATTGTCATAAGTCAAATCATCATCTACTAAATCTGTTAGGTTATTTAATTGGTCTTCACCTAAAACATCTTTTAAATTTATTGTATTCCCAAAAAATGTAATTCTATATGTATGAGGTATGTTTTTTTTTAAATCAACTCCCTCTAATTTTATATAGCCTTCCTTAAATGGTAGTGTGTTTAATTCAATATATCCTGCTACTTTATTTCTTGCATCAAACCCACCTTGTATATCAAAATTGTAATAATGTTGAAATATTTTATTATTTACTTTAGATGCAGGCAAGGAAAATGTTTTAGAAAACTCGGTAAAGATTTTACTAATGTCTTTTACGTTTTGTATTGTTTGTGTAAAAGATACAGTTTCATCTTTAAATAAATCTACCCTTTGTGTTCCTATATATAATTGGAGTTTTTGCATTTATCTAATGTTGTTTATTAAGTCAAATGCTTCCTCAAAGTCTATTGTGTATTCAATTAGTCTATCATTGACGGATGTTTTAAATTTCATTTTTGAAGTCTTAACAGTTACAGGTATTGTTTCGTCTGCAGAAGGATTTTCTTTTTTTGGTCTTGTCATCCATACATACTCACTCAATAATAATTGCTCAAAAAATTGATTTGTATATTCCGGATAATAACCTGAACTTAAAGTATGAATTTGTTTGCCTTGTGTATTAAATAGTTTATTAGGTGCATTATTTATTTCGTATTGAGCATATTCATCATCAGGATATTGTATTGTATTAGACTGATATTTTTCATTAGTTCTATTTAATGATGTAACTTCTTTTAAGAAAAACCATAAATCTTGCTGAACTCCATATCGGTTTATAAATGTTATTTTTCTACCTGAACCATATTTAGTACAATCAATTCTATTTATATAGCAAATATTTGAACCTTGATTTACTACTTGTGTGTCAGTACCACTATAAGAACTAACAGAATAAACTCCTGCACCTGTCATATAATGAACATACCCTGAAACACCATAAGGCACATATATATTCCATACTGCTGTGCCTGATGAATAATTTGCTGCTAATAAATATTTATGATTTACAGTAAATGGAACTTCAGGGTTTGAACCTTCAGGAAAATATCCAAAGGCTTCCCATCCTACATCTGTATAATTAACAGTTGAACCTACTTGACTACCTGTTGCATTTAATCCTGAATAGTTTTTTAGGTTAGTTGATATTAATACTGTATCTACTAAGTAAGTAGATGAATAAGTTATATCTAAATAATCTCTAACAAGTTCTGAAATATCAAAATTGCACCCTGTACTTGGACTTACATTTTTTACAAGTGTATAACGTAAAACTGTATTTATTGTTATTGTGCATTCAACAGACTGAACTCCTGATGAGGGTACTTCTATAAATTTAAATTGTGGGTTTCTTAATGCTATATTTGCCATTTTATTGTTTTCTGTTTTCTATATCTTTTGCTACTGCTTTTAAAAATTCATCACCAAATTTAAGTTGAACTTCCTTTAAAGGTTTGCTAAAAAAACTTGTTGCTCGTATACCTTTTTTAAATATGCTTCTCGCTATTAAAAAATCTAATGTTTTTCTTGGCAAAAATCTTCCTAATTTATCTCTTGGGGCTAAACCTTTTCGAACAGTCCATTTGTCAAATGCTTTCGGAGGAGGCATACCTTTTAAGCCAAATTTACCACCTTTGCTTTTATAACTAAAAGGAGAACTAGCTGTTACTTGATCGGCATAATATGAATCTACACCTCTAACCCCTTGATCTTGAAACAGACCATAATTTTCCATAAAAAATTTAACAATAAAAGCTGAATCAGTTGCTATTACTTTTGAGGATAAAGAGTTTGCTAATTTACCGTCTTGGTTATCACTTTTGCCTAAATTTTTACGAGCCTCCGCAATTACTATGTCAGCAAATATTTGAACAGATTTTTTAAAATTAATATATTCCATTAGCAAATGTTGATATCATTATATATTAAAACTTCCATAGTTACAGTCCAGCCAGCTAGTTCATTTTCAAATCTATCATAAAAAGGTTCCATCGATGGAGTACCTTGTAATTGATACATATTTGTATATAAATCTCCTTTTCTTAATCTTTGCGTTAATCTATTTAAAACAGCTAATTGAGTATTTAAAATATCCTGCACATTATTATTGCCCGCAAATCTATCAACAGTTGGCTCCTTCGATCTGTTCACCATATCAGCCGCTAAAACAGAAATATTAAATCTTAATACTTGCTCTTCATCAATTACACTATTAATAATAATATGACCTAAAGGAAAAATATCTTGTTTGTTTAAATTAACGTCTGTTATATCTCCTGTTGTTACTGTGTTAATATTTTTATCTTCTAACAACTGCTCTTTAATAGCTTCTGTTAATTGATAAAACCCTCTTATTCCTTGTTGGCTCATTTAAATTTATTTTTAATTTGTTTAGCTTCTAACTCGCTTTTGTCTTTAATAAATGATAACATTAAAAAACATTCGTGAAAATTTAATTCAGTGATATTTTTAAATCTTGTAATGTCCCCTTGAGCGAGAGCATAAATTGATTGATACCAACTCCATTTTTTTCCGAACTGAGATATTCCGTCAAGGCCTCCTCCTGCTGATTGTCCAAATAACTCGTCATAGTTTTCGACAAGTCGAGACCTAAATTCCACAAAAAAAAAATAGCGGACATTGCTGCGTCCATTGGCATATCTAATAATAATTCGCTTTCATTTAATTTATATTCATCAATTAAGTATTTGTCTTTTAAACGAGCCGTGATTGGTCGATATAAAACATTCATTGCTTTTTCCATATTGCCCCAATCCCCAATAAAATTATCAAGATCAATATATTCTCCTAAACTTAAATCATCAAGTTGAGGATGAAATCCATATTCAACTTCATTTATTTTAAAGCTTTTAACTAGATCCGGTTTATCATCAAACATATTATTAATAATATCAATAATCTCGTTTGAGTCTCTTAACTTTAATAACATCACTTGCTCAAGTTTAATTTTACAAAAAATCTCAATCATCTTTGCATTTAAAAACTTGCCTTGTAAAGCTTCAAGATCTAATTTTAAAAATCTTTTGTATTGTCTTAATGTAATATCTTTTAAAGAAGTAGGTATTGTAATATCAACTTTCATATATATATAACGTTTTTAATTAGTGTTTTTATAATATACTAAAATAATAAAAAAAGGGCAGTATTTCTACCACCCCTTAATTATCTAAACAAAAAAAATTATTAAAGCATATCAGCTTCAAAACAATTATCACTGCAATAACCTTTTTTATCAATAGGTTTTTCACAGTGCATACATTCATATTCAGGCGTATTCCAGCCTCTAAATTCGTGTTCTTGATGTACTAGCCAGTCGTCGTAATTCATAATTCTAAATTTTTTAAGTGTTCGTATTTGGTTTGTAATTCTTTTAATTCATATAAAGCTTGATTCTTTTCATATCGATATTTGCTGATTAACATATCCTTTGCCATTATATCATTATTTAATCGAGCAACATACATTGTCATTTTAGCGTAAGCTTTTATAATAATATTTAAACCTTCATTTTCCGGTTTGTTTTTATTCCACTCTTTTAATATTTCACCTACTAACAATGATTCATTAAGATAATTAATTTGGTGTATATTATCTTCAGCAGTCATATTGTAACTCCTTTATAATATTATTATAAGTTTCTTTCGCTTTATTGTGACTTACCTCCGAAAGCATTGAAGCTATTAAACAAGACATAATTTGTTTGCGTTCATATTCAGGAAGTAATAAAAGCTTCCCTAATAATTTTTGTGTATTTGCTTGCATCATTTTATTTAGTTTTAATATTATTGAAAATTCGAAACGTGATATTTATACCCGTTGTCTCCTAATACAAAGTTGTTATAAACCATTACACAGGTTACCAACTCTGTAAGCTTTCCTTTACCAAATTTTAATTCTGTAGTTACTTTAAATGTGTCTCCTTTTTTCATAGTGTTTGTTTTAATGTTATATGTAAATATAATACTTTTTATTTAATTAACAAAATATTTTGTAACTTATTTTAAGAAATATAATAAGTGCCTCTATTTGGGTTTTGTAATTGGTAAGATACAGAATAACGAATAGCATCAATTAAATGATTGAAACGGTCTTGGGGGGTCTTTGACTTCTTCTCAAGCCAGCTATAATTATTTAATTCTTTAATTAAGTTAATACTATTCTCCTCAACTATTAAATCATAATCTTGCAATAATGAAATGCCATAAGTAATTGATCCTTGTCCTTTAATTGCTTTTACTATATTACAACCTTTAGCTTTTATTTCCGACAATAGACGAGGTTCTGCACTATCCCCAACTATTAAATCTTTGCGAGCATGCTTTAAGTTTAGTTCAGCTATTTGTGTTGTTGTTAATCCCTTTAAATAAAAACATTCTTTTAAATATATAATGCGATTGCGATTATCAATATTAGTTTCAACAAGCGTTGATTCATCGGAAGCAAATCCATAATCTTGACCAAATACAGAAACCCCTACTTTTTTAAATTTGCCTATTGTCCAATTGCTGAATATAACACCCTCAGCTTTTGCTAACCAACCACCCAACATTTGATGTTTGTATTTATCCGGTCGTCTGCTTTTAATAGTTTCAATTTGATTTAAATAGCTTTCAGATAAATTATCTAAGTTGTCTAAATAAGTTGTGTGTATATAAGTTATATTATCTTTAGTTGTATTTGTTCCTCCCATTATAGCTTTGTCTTCAAAAAATCTTGAATATATCCAATGCTCTTTTGTAACCGGATTTAAAATGAGTATAACTCTATTTTGTTGTTTTAAATTTCTAACTGATAAATCTATTTTATCAAATATACTTTCGTCTACTAATTCCTCCGCCTCATCCATAACCCACGTACTCACATTTGTTAAAGATTTTAAATTAGCTGTTTGATCACCTGATGAGGTTTTAATACCTTTAAATAATATTTTACTTCCTGAGCGTTTATTTATAATTTCATCTTTTGTAATATGAAAGTCATCTTCAATATTTAAAGTTTCAATCTTGTCAATAAATTCTGGTATAATCGATATATAAGCGGAAGCTAAAGTAAACCTTGTAAATAAAATTGTATGGCCTGCTTCGTATGTAAGTAATACTAATAATAAATTAACTGAAAAAGATTTACCCGAACCTCGCCCTCCTGTTACAATAAAGTAACGAGAATCAGAAGATGTTATTGGTGAATACTTTTTGTTTATCTCTATCACTTAAATTTAATAAGCTCTTTAAAGTTTATGTTAAAACCTTTTGAAGATGTTATATCAACTGATTCTTTAGGTTTGCCATACCTATAACCGAAGTATAAAGACATCGCTCTTGAATCACCTTTTAGTATTTGTTGGCCGAGTGTTTTAATGACCTCATCGTTGTCAATTATATTATCTAACCTTTCTATTAGTTTAATCTCATCTGCTTTTTTAGGACGGCCTGAACCTTGTCTAGCCCCGCCATTTTGTTTACGTTTATCCATAGTAATTTATATTGTTCTAAAACGGCGTCGTCCATTCCACTTAATTGTTTTACTCTCCCCAAGTATATTAAGCTTTGAAACTTTGTAATTAAATACATCACGAGTTTCATTTAATTGAGCATTGCCGTTTTTAATTTGCATAATTGAAATATTATTGATTAATCAATCTTTACTATATAACGAGTAAATATAAATTATTTATTTTAATCTTTTACAAATGTGCCATTTATCATTTTACCTTTGCGTTTACTAATAACCTTATAAGCTGATTCAATACAGTCTTCAATTGTACAATCTTCGAAGTGTGCTAAGTTTGTTAAGACAACTACAATATCTCCTATTGCATCTATAATTTCTGGTTTATCTTTCTTTAATATAGCTTTGGCTAATTCTCCGCACTCCTCTTGTAGTTTTACATATTGTGTATGTGAATTACCTTTTTTATATATGTCTCTAACTTTTGCCCAGTTTCTTATGTTATCAAAAATTGTCTTAGGCTTATTGTCGGACGCTTTTTCAAAAGGGTTTCGATATACATATCTTTTATTATCATTTTGTGATTTGATATTATTATTTTTTATCCACGTAATTAAGTCTTTTGTAAAATATATTTTTTTATCCTCATAAGTAATATAGTCAGGGAATTCGAAACCTGTTAAAGCTTTATCGAAAGTGTTGTTTAATGTAACTGTTTTGTCTGTTATGTAAAATTTGTTTTTAATATTCATAATTATTTCTTTATAGGGTTTTTTATCTTGTTTGTATTTGTATTTAGTTTGTAGCTCTAACTCTTTTTTTGAGGCATCGTGTATATTGTTTGTTGTATATAATATATCGTAATTTGTATACCCCTGTTTTTTTTCTACTCTTTCTTTAAGATCAGTCGTGCAACCAATTTTAATTCCTTCTATGTGATATATATAATACATTATTTTATTAACTCTGCTTTAATATAATTATTACAATTATAATTTAATAAACTGTAGCTTTCGTATTTACCTTGTAAAACGGGTAGTTTATATATTTTGTTTTTACAATATTGTAATGTTTGTTTTATATGAGGTTTATATATATGTGCATCAATTAAATTAATACCTAAGTAATTTGGCAAAAGATTTGTTTGTTCTGCCATTGTAGTTAAAAATAATGCGCCAACAATTATATCATAAGGCAACCCTAAAAATAAATCTGAGCTGCGGAAATTCATACTCATATTTAATTTATTATTTACTCTTACAAAATTAAACTGAGTAAAACAACAGGGTAAAGCTTGCTCTTGTAAATCGCTAGGGTTCCATAAATTTATTATAGCTCTACGAGAATTGTTTTTAATCTCTGTAGTGGCATATTCTATTTGATCTATATTATCATTATAATTTCTTATTTGATGACCATAAACTTTGCCTAAATCATCTGTATCAGTATAATCATTCCACCACTTTACATTGCGTTTGTTTAAATAACTAATATCTGTTCTGCCTTCAAACATCCATCTAAATTCTGCTAAAGCTTTATCAAAAAATATTTTTTTTCCTGTAACAATAGGAAAACCTTTATTTAAATTAATATTAAATGATTTATTAAATAGTTTAAAAGCGTTTACCCCTGTTCTGTTATTACAGTCTTCACCTTCTCCTAAACACTGTAATAATATTTTTTTATACTTTTTTTCAAAACTACTCATAAAGTTTCTTTTGATTTCTGTATATATAATATAGCATCCATTAATTCTTCTTGCAAATGATTAAGCCATTCTTTTTTTGATAATGTGTCTTGATCCATTGTAACGCCGTACTTTTTAAAGCCTACATCTGAACGTGATATAAATTTGTCAACTACTCTTTCAACTACAGGATCTCTAAATTCTATTTGTTTTTTTTTCATATTATTATGTTTTGTTTAATTTGTTTTTCCATTCCCATCCTTTAATAATTTTCGGTATCTCTTTTTCTATCCATATTTCTTTTTCACTTGACAAACTATTAATTAATTTTATTACAGGTTTTTGTAATTTTTTTTCTAAGTTATTACATTTGTTTTCTAAATAATGTATTCTGTCTATCTCATCATATTCTAAATCTGATTTAAACAAAAACATATTTTCTATTTCTTCTAATTTTTTATTATGAGATTTATGCATTTCATAATCAGCGAACGAATGTATTGCGGTTGCGTGAGTAATTGGTCTGCCATTTTTAGTATAAAATAAAGCAATGTTTGTCCATCTCATATTTAATTTATGCCTGAGCAAATAAGTTAATAGCGATCTAACTTCAATATATTTTCTTTTTCTTGAATTTTCAAAAACATTAATTCCTGATAGTTCAATAATTTTATTAGCTATTTCAATTGGTTTTAAATTCATCATTTTTCTTTTAGTTTTAATAAAGTATAACACTGAATATATTTTTCGCGTGCTTTACTTTTATATTTTTTTTTGAATAACAAATATAATTGTTTTGTGAATTGATATTTAGTTTTGCAATCTTTAAAATATTTACGCGAAAAAGCAGAGCCTTTTCCTTTGAAGAATTGTACATTGTCGGCCGTGTCCCCACAAATCATTTGTTCATAGAAATTATATAAAGCCTGCTCTTTACTAATGTTTAATATTATTTTGTGTTTAAAATGATAATTATAAATTAATGCTGGGAATTGTTTATAGTCTTTATCTAAAGAAATAATCATTACATTTTCGCGTCCTATTTCATTACTTATAGTATACCAATATTTTGCAACTAAATCATCTGTTTCAATTCCATAAGCATAAATGCTATTATAATTTTTTTTTACATAATCATGCATATCATTTAACAAAGGGGGTAAAGCTTTTGTTTTTCTATTAGCTTTATAATCTTTTGCTATTTGTTTTCTGAAATTACCTTTGCTGCCATTAAATGTAATTATACGATCTATTTCGTATTTTTCTTCTAGGTCATTTACAATTTTCATAAACTGCTCATCAAACTTCACAATTGAATCTTCAATGTTTTCGTAATAAATACTTTCATTGCCTGAGTTGTCAGATTTTGAACGATAGCAACTAGCAAATATTAAGCTGTCTGCATCAACAAGTAAAACCATAATTTATGATAATTTAATTATTAAAAAAGTTATTATTAAACCCCCAAATGCAATTCCAAATATAATTAAACTTGATGCATATTGTTTATCTGATCTGCCTTGACGCGATCTGTATTGACGTACTTTTTTTTCTTTTTTCATATTATGCAAATATCCAAAGTGATGCCCAAAATAAAGCGAAGATCGATAATACAAATATAAATTCTGATATTAATTTTAATGTTTTTTTCATTGTTTTGTTTTTATAAATTATTTTGTTTAATTAATCTGCCAAATTTTGAAAGTGATAAATTTGATTTTTTAATAAGCCTAAAAAACAAGTCATCTAAATGTCTAAGCTTTTTTGAATCGTTTTTAAACTCTTGATCAAATTGATTTAATTTAATTTTTTTCCCTAGTTTAAACCTTAACGAATCTCTTGAATTTTGTAATGATAATAGTTTTTTCATTTTGTTTTGTTTTAATTATTATAATATGAATATACAACAAAAAACGTTATAAACAAAATATTTTGTAAGTTATTTTCGGTATTCGTTTAAATTTATTCTTGAAGCATCATTTTCTTTCAATAAATAAACTTCTTTTGTAATTCTTTTTTTTGTCCAAATTGTAGAGTCAGGACAATATTTTTTAACAGCCTCTGGCATTTTTAAAGTATTTAGCCAATACATAAAATTTCCTTTTGGATCTGAAACAAAATATATTTTTATAGTTGATTTAGGTAAAGCCATTAATTCCTTATATTTATCAGCCTCTAATAATTTTTCTTTGTAATACTTATTTCGAAATTTCATTTCAATTACAACATTAAATCCTTTTGGCGATTTACCTATTGCATCATAGCAAAAGTTTTTATTGCCTACCCATTTCAAATCCCATTTATCAAAATTTAATAAAAGGACTAAAGCTTTTTCCCATTTATTAATTTTCTTTATACCCATTATCCCAAATAACATTTAAATCTTTTATCCATTGTTTGATTGTTTTGGGTGAGCATGTGCAGGGTTTATAATACGTATGCTTTTTATATCGTGCGTGCAAGTCGCATACCAACTCAAACTCTTTTCCTGATATTGTTGATTTAGGATTATTTCGAAATATTTCCCATTTTGTAAAGTCTTCTTTTTCAAATTTTACCATCTTTTAATTTTTATATTGTTAAGAGCTTTTCGCCTTGAATCGCAATTGCATTTAGTTCCCTTAAATGCGTGATATGTATCGACTAAATATTTAATGCCGGTATACTTTGTAATAAAATATATAATGTCTCCTAGTCTCATAATAATAATTTTAATTTATTTTTAACGGTTGTATATGTGTTATAAAGTGAATGATATGCTATCCCCGATTTTCTTGAAAACTCGGCTATTGACTCGCCCCCGTTTATAATTTCAAATACTTTGCGATCATACCAATACATTTTTGAAAGTTCTTTTAATATAATATTGTAATTTCTTATGTAATTTATATCTACCAAACCTCCGTCAACAATATCAAGCTCCTGCATTTTAATATTTTTTGTTTTGTTTTTTAAATCTAAAAACATAGTTCTTAAAGTTTTAAATATATAATAATAATTTATTTCGTTTTTTTCATTATAATAAATATCTAATCCTTTTTCAAGTTTTAATTGAATTCGAATATACATTTCTTGTACTAAATCTTCAGCTGTTCTTTTATTACAACCAAATGATTGGCATATCTTTATCCAATCTTTATTTTTTTGAAATAGTAAAATCATTTTTTTTTCAATCATAAGCTGCTAAAGGATCATATAAATTATCTACAACGCAAGGTAAACCATAATCATTAACTTCAAAACTAAAATTTTCAAAAGCATAATTTCTGCTTTGTTTACATTTTACAGTTACCCAATCTTTATTTACAGTGTTTGCCTCTAACTCAATTATAGTTTCACTTTTTTTTTCTAATGCACTTCCCAAATGCCCTGTCATTTTTGATGTTCCAAAATTATTGTGTATTACACAAACTATATGGCAATTAAAACGAGCTGATAATTCCATAAGCTTTTGTGTGCAAGCATTACACGAAGTTAAATCATTAACATCCGCAACCATATCAGCGACGCCATCTAAACAAATTAGTGAAGGCTCTTTTAATTTACTTAAATAATATTCTAAAAATTCCATACGCACATTAAATGGTATCGTTCTTAAAGCAAAAGTATTATATTTAGTTTTATCAATTTTTGAATCCATTAAAAACGGTCGTTTAAAAGTTCGCTGTGAATGCCACAGCCCTTGCTCTGTATCAATATGAACTAAACTACCTTTACCCCTATGCCCCCTTATCTTTCCTCCATATATATTTTGACCACTTAAATATACAGATGCAATTAATGATATAAAAAAACTTTTTTTTGTTTTCGGAGGAGCACTTACACAACTTATATTGCCATAAGAGCAAATAGGAATTGGTAATAAAGTGTCGCCTTTTTTTGACTTTAATAATTTTTCACCGTAAGACAAAGCTACGGGAGGATATTCAATTTGTTCGTTTGTATCTACAAAACAGCTAGCTTCAATTAGCTGCATATACAGATAATGTTCGTTTTGTTCTTCTGTCATGTACTAAAGATAAAAAAAAAAGGTATGAATTGATTTATCCATACCCTTTTTATGTAAAAAAAATTATTTTTTAGAATGGTAAATCAGACTTTTCAACTTTATAAGCTGATTCTGTTCCTGAAATTATATCAAGTTTTTCTTCTCGTTCGGCTAATACAATATTTCCGTCTGTCCAAACCACTTTGCCATTTCCTAAATAATTTTTAGGTTTTTTTGCTTCGCGCTCTTCTTTAGTTTGTGAATCTGTTATAGCTACATTATTTCCATAACGTGTTTCGTCTTGAATTGAAACCGTTAAATTATAATATACTGCTCCGTCTTTACCCTTTACAAATTTTTCTTTAGGTAATTTGTCTACGCGTATTGACGCGCTAATTAGTGTACTCATAGTTTTAAAAATTATTGATTATTATTTTGTTTAATTTTTTTTCAACGTCGTCAGATAATGTAAAACGACTTTTAACATATTTTAAAGTTGCTGTACTATTTTTTAGTGCCGTTTCAACTTCTTTATATTTTGGTGTTCCTTCATACAATGGATCTAACTTTTTTTTATTAGCTGCTAAATTACCGTCATCATCAACGGCTTCTAAAGCTAATAATGATTGTAATGTATATCTTCTATAATATGTTATTGCACTTCCTAATTTTTGTGCATCTAAATTATTTGGCAATTCAATACAAGATTCAATTGATCCTCCGTCTAAATCTACTATAACACTACGAACGTGATTATCAGTTATTGGCTGGACTAATACTAATTTGTGTTTTTGCAATAAAGGTTTAAGCTGATTAATTAATGAATTTATATCAAAATATTTTGATTTATAAAAAGGGTTTTTAACATCTTTACTTATTGTGCCAATTTCCTGTTGTAATTTATAAATTTTATTATATATATTATTTTTCATTTATTGATTTTTTTCGTTTGTTATTACCTCTAAAGTTGCTTCTAAAAATTGTATTTTGTTTTCTAACGCTTCACAGCGATCAATATAAAATGCAATGAGTTGATTTTTACCTTGATGTGAATAGTTTGTTCTTACGTTGTTTATGTCCATTATTGTATATGTGTTAAAGTTGATTTTAACCAAAATATTTTATTTTCAAATGATTTTTGGTTTTCTCTGTCTCCCATCATTGTTGCGTGATGTAACATCATTTCTAATTGACGTATTTGTTTTTCAATGTCTTGTTTTTGTGTTTCCATTTTGTTTGTTTTAATTATTAATATATATCGAATATAAACAAAAATGTTAATAAAAAAAAATAAAGTAAAAAAAAAGGATTAAAATAAATTAACCCTCTCTTTCATTAAAGACAAAACAAACAGAACATAACAAATATACTAATTAATCCATAAGTTTTACAAAATTTTTATATTTATTTATTAAATCAATTATTTCAAAATCAGTTAATTTAATTATACGTTTTGCTTTTTGATGTAAACGCTCAGCTGTTCCCCTGCCATATTTTTTATCTAATCTATTACCAAAAACATATTGTTCACCATATTTAAACACATTACAGCCCGCACACTGTATTTGACAATTAATTTCATCCCATCTTGTTGAATAGTGTTTTCGGCTTTGAAAATGTCCATTTTGAAGTTTTTTCCAATGGTCTTGTTTCCCGCAGGTAAAACAGGCCGCAATATCATTTATTGCACCCTTGCGTCTTATATAAATACTAAATATTGAATCTAATTTTTTAATTAATTTACTTCTTGATAATTTTTTTTTTGGCATTATATGTCTTGATGTTCTAAGAATGATTTACCTATGGCAGGATTGATTTTATATATAGTTTTATATATATATTTGCTATTTTTTTTTACTATTGCTTTTTCTGATTTTGTAGTTTCTAAGCCACAATTTGTATATTGATTTGCATCTATTTCAAGTAGTCTATTAATTTTTTCATTGTTAGATATTGATTTATAATTATAAATTTTATCTATCAATTCAGGTGAATATTTCATAACTTTTTTTATAAATGTAATAAAAAAAAAATAAAAAAAACCCTCAAAAAAAACAAAAAAAATTATTTGTAATAAAAAAGATTTATCTGAACCAATTATATTTCTATAAAAGTTTAGCAACTTAATCAGATTTGCGGCTGAGATTGTAAATATATAAAAATTTAATTAACTATTTAATTTCTTTTTATTTTTTCATAACTACGACCACCAAAATAAGCCGCTACGGTAGTTGTAAGAAGCAATTTTAATAATTCTTTCCATTCACTATCTACCGTAAAATTTATTGCTCCAGCGTCAATAAAAACCATTAATACAGTCGATGTAATTAAAAATATTAAAACAAGTGGGCGCACATTTTTTGAAAGATAAGAGTCAGAATTTAAATCAATTTTCCAGCGTTCAGTTACACTTTGTTGAATATCTGATTCTGCTTTAATAAATATTTCCTGCATTTCCTTTTCAAATTGAGCTTTTTCAACTTTACTAAAAGTATGCTTATCAATTATATTTGATATTTTTTCCGCTATGCTACTTCCTACGGATCCAAAAAGTTTTGACAATATTTGTTTCATATAATAATTTAAAAAAGATAATTAAAAAACTAATTGAATATATGTTTAAATGTGTTTCACCACATAATCCAAACAAATGTTTTATTGTATCAATCATTTCTTTTTATTTTTATTCATTAAATACCATTTTTGTACTGTATATCCGATTGTTACACTAAGTAAAATAATTTTTAAAACCATATCAATGTTAGTTAATGATATCCCTAAGCTGCTTAAATTAATTACTAGAGTTTTATAGTCCATAATCATTTTTTGTCTATTTGTTTAAGTTTACTTATAGCCCAGTTAACGCCCGCTGAGCCTCCCCACGCATCCCACATAATGCCTCCGCATCCATCACTATATGCAACATCTTTACTTTTTTGATGTCTTTTAAAACTTGCCATACGCGCAATTGTTTTGCGACTTATTTTTTCTTTTCTTGCTAATTGTCCTGCTCGAGTCCACCCCACCTGTGTTCCACATTTTGAGCCTTTTTCTTTTTTCCATTTAATTGCACGTTTAGCATTGTTAACGGCAGCTTGAGGATAATCATTATAACTTTCTAATTCAACTTCCTCTCCCTTAAAAGATTTATAGCATATAGCAATAGCTTGACTTTTTTCGTATTCGTCCATTAATTGCGGAACACAACGAATCATAAAATCTTGTTGTTTTTCTCCTGTTTTTTTTGTTGGTATTGGCATTTAATAAAATTTAAAATGTAAAACAATAATTAATAAATATATATTTAATTCAGTATAATCAGATTTATTTTCTTTTGGCAAATAACTAAAGCCAAATAATAAGCCAATTAAAGATCTGTCAATTATATTTAATTCCCATTTCATTAGCAATTGTCGCAATCAGACCACGTATAATACTTACCTTTTCTTTTTGTAACTAAAATTTGTTTTCTATTATCCTTTTTACTTTTATATGAAACGTGTAACCATTTTGGCTCATCACCAAATTCCCAAATTAATTGGTCAAAATCTAATTCATCTTTAATGTAGTGAAACATCTCAAGATTTGTTTTACCACCCATAGACGTAATGTCGATTGCGTTTCCGGTTAAATGGGAAGATACAGGGGACCCCCCTATACCACGATTTAATTCTTCGCTTCTATAAAAGCTGTTAACTCTTATTGGATTTTCTACCCACTCTCTTAAAGGTTCAAAGACCTTTTCAGCTACTAATTCCATATTTTTGATATGTTCAGCAGTAGGCTTGTTTTTTATGCCATATTTAGTAGCATAATCAGAGTGAGTAGCTTCCTTAAAAGAAATGTGTTTACTTATCTTTTTCTTCATCTTTGATTATTTCATAAGAACCATCTTGTAAGTTGATATTAATTTTACCATACTTTTCTTCAAGTTCTTTTTTAGATTTATCTTGTTCTACCATTAATTCAGCATACATATGGTTTAAACTATGCTTCTGAGTTTCTAGCAATCCCAAGTCGTGCAAAATTGCACCTTTCTTTTTTTCTTGTTCTTGTAATGATTCTAATTCTTTTTCTTCGATTTTTGACATTTTATTTATTTTTTAGATTAAGATATAAATATACTAATTTTTAAATTCAAATTTACTTTGTGCAATTATAGAATCATCTAAATCATTTGACAATTTATCTGCAATAGCATCAATTTCAGATTGTGACCATTCTGCTCTTGTTTTATATTGCTCATCTGCTGATGGCACATAAACAGAATTAGCAGTATATTTTTTACCATCTGAATCTATACCCTCTTTTATAAAGTTTATTTTTTCTACAACATCCATACCAGAACATATTTTTGCTTTCCAATTTATTTTCATAATTTATATTTTTTTATTTTAATTTCCTGAGTTTGTTATATCTGACACATAAGCTGCATAAGTATCAGAGCCACCCATTTGTAATTTTAATATTCCACTAACTGCTGTGTAAGTCCTTGATGAAGTTCCCCCAGATATAGCTTGAGAAGATAAAACAGTAACTTGAGAAAGTGACCAAGAAACTAAATCATAACCAATATTTCCTGCATAATTCATCCATATCATAGCTATTCCACCATAAGTATTAGCACTTGTAATACCAACTGCAGTTTGCCCTACATTAATTGCTGCTCTATATTGATTTATTATTCCACCCCCAGACCTTATACGCATTCTTTCTTCGTTACCTACTGACCCTGCTGCCATTGTACTAAAAACCATATCAACTGCGTGAGAACTTCTATTTACATTTCCTCCTGTTGTTACAAGTGCTTTTATACTTGCTCCACCATATCCAGCATCGTTAGCTTGACCAAAGAATTGTAAGTTTCCTAAAGTTTGCCCTGTTGCTACATAATTAGCAGTACCAGACAAAAAGCCCATACCTAATTGAGTAGTTGTTGCACTATTTGCATAAGGAACTCCAGAAGTATTTGCTATAAAAACATCTACTTTTTCTCCCAATCCACTACCTGTGCTAATTTGAAAATTTGAAGCATTTAAATTAGAAGTAGCATTAAACCCTACATCCCCAGAACTGTCTATACGCATTCTTTCTGTAGTTGAAGAACCAGTTGAAAATATAATAGGTGCTGTAGAATTTGCAGCAGTATTAATTATCATACCTGAACTATTTGCTCCAACTAAAGCCTTAGACACACCTCCAACTTGCCAAACACCTTGTGAAAAAGAATTTGCATTATATACTTGTTGATTATATGAAGAACCAAAAGTTGAAATTGTATCAGTAGTTCCATTTATTGTAACATTTCCTGCGAAAGTTGCTGCTCCAGTTCTTGTAACTAAAAATTTATTGTTTGTAATCAGGTTTGCAGAAGTACCAAAAGATAACGAACCACTCGGATTAACACCCAAATAACCATCGCCTAAAGGTTGTTCAAATTTAATTGAAGTATTACCATCAGTACCTGACGATGTTCTTCTTAAAATAGTTTGAACCGACCCAGCATCTTGACCAATTATTATTCCTTCAAAAGTTGCGTTTCCAGAACTGTCTATTTTTAATTTTTCTGTTCCAATAGCACCTACAGTACTTGTTGTATGAAAACTAATTTGAGTTGGAGAAGCATAACCAGTGTTAATAGAACCAAAAACAAGTTTAGCTACTGTACTTGAACTTGTATCCCCAGTAACCATAGACATATTGCCATTTGAATTATTATAACTTGGACAGGTTATTAATCCTAATTTTCTTGTATTTGTTGTTAAACCAGTTCCATCAGCATTTCCTCCAACTATTAAAGCACCACCTTTACCTGTAGTTGGTCTTTGACCTGAAACTATGCTAACAGTTCCAGAACTATCTATACGCATTCTTTCTGTACCACCTGTTTGAAACGCTAAATCTCCAAAACTTGAAGCACCTTGATAACTTGCTTTTATTGTGGCAACTGTACTTGCAGTTGTTAATTCTAAAATTTGTCTTGCTGTTCCTGTATTTCCACTTGCTGTAATACTACCACCTGCTACTGTTAATAATTGTTCAGGCGAATCAGTTCCAATTCCTACATTTCCTCCATTTGGATTTAATAGTAATTTCTTACTCGTAAAAGATGTGTTTCTTCCTGCTGATTGTATATATGCAGCATCAACACTATCATCAGCACCCATATACATAGATGTATAAGCGTTAGATGCGTTTGAATTTATTGCTAATCCGTGTCCAGTATGAGAATCATAATCTCCATTATTTAATATATCCAATTTAGATTGTAATG
>Ga0181411_1000068_pt1 | contig 31001 bp, 32 predicted proteins | sample 34SPOviralmetaG_FD_130114 | JGI IMG/M metagenome (GOLD analysis project Ga0181411, IMG submission 130114) | Marine viral communities from the oligotrophic San Pedro Time Series (SPOT) site, San Pedro Channel, CA, USA - 34 SPOT_SRF_2012-07-09 | ecosystem: Environmental > Aquatic > Marine > Strait...
ACTGTCGAAATAATAGTGGCGTAGGATCTCTCCATCTTTGTAGGTTTTGAAGAGTTCACAGGTTCGTTCAGAGATTCCTCTAGATTGCAGCCGTCTGGCTGATCCTTGTAGTTGAACATTAGACACGTGATGATTGTGAGTGGTATTGTCGCCATACGTTCTTGTATGACATCTGAAACAAAAGGTGTGGCCATCTGAATACAAGCTATTTGCATCTGATGAGCCACACTGTTGACATGGAATATGTTCTACGAACTCATTCTCTACATGAACCATTCGATTGGTATGTCTGTGAATGATGTCCAAGGTATACCTAATTTATCGCAGTATTTTGCATAGGTAGTCTTAGACTTCTTGGATATAGTATTATAAGGTGCTTGAAATATCATCCGCAAATCTAATTCAGGATGCTGTTGCACAACATTCTTGATTTTTCGTCTATCGTCACTGTCCCAATAGCCTTTGCACTCCAGCAGTATCCCCGAAGGCAATATAAAGTCAGGAGAGTAATTATGCATAATTGTATAAGGAACCTTAGTAGATTCATACTCATATTTCACTCCCAACCCAACCATTAGATCAGCTACCTTTTCTTCGAGTCCTGATCTAAATGCCATCAGTCATCGATTGCTTTTTCAATAATTTCTTCTACGATCTCTGATACTGCACGTCGCAGTTCATATTTGAAATCGCTTTTATCTGCTTTGAATCGGGTTACTGTGATCGTTGGTAGAGCTACAGTCAGTGTTGCTTCATACAGTCCTAGGTCTGCATTCTTCTCTACGTTGTAATCAAAAGTCATGTAAATGAGTGAATAAAGTGGTCGTACATTTCATCAAAATCCCTATACTCTAAAAATCTGTGTCATCTTCCATTGAACATGGTCCAGCAGGCACGACGTTCGGTTCAGAGACTTTGAAGCCTGCAGTTGTACCAAACAAAGCTGCTACATCTTCTTCATTCATGTCACCAACATCAACACCTGCCGATGATGACAACGAGACAATCTGAATACCTTTTAGCTTAAGACTACTACCGTAAGTTACCCCATCACGAAGGATGTAAGGTTTTTGAATGAATGCAATCTTTACCTTAGAACCGCTGTAGATAGGAGTACGCTCATCGGTAATGAGTGTTCCTTCAGTATCAACAACAGGTGGTCGAGTTTCTGCATTCCAACTAAACTTGACACGGTACTTACCTTCAGACAATTCTTCCCAAGGTTCTGGCTTTAGACTTGAACGCTTAGGATTCTTTAGCTTTGATTCAGCCCACTTAAGGGTATCAACTCGATCTTCTTCTAGTTTATTAATCATCTCTTCGTCAACAATTGCTGCAAGAGAGTATCCAAACTTAGAAGGTGACATTACAGCCTGGTATCCATCAAGGAGTACAGGTTGTTCGGTTACAAATGTGTTTCGTGACATTAGGTGGTTTCAAGTGTACTTTTTTCTCCAGATACACGCATGTGTGCTTGCATCGAAGGTCTTTTATATCTATTCTTAAAGATGTCTGGAAGCCAGTAAGTTTCTACCCAATAGATGGTTGGGCATAACCATATGTGTTCCTCTACAGTATGATTGAAGAATCCTATTTGTATGTAACCGTCATGAGTTACACAATTAAATTCTTGCCTATAGATGTATAACTTCTTTAACAAAAGAAATATGTAGAATTAATTACTGACTCAGGTTCAAGTGTGCCAATAATCGGTGGTTCTGTTTCGGCTCCAATTTGGTTTGCCCAAGATGTCAGATAGTCTTGTTCTGCAAATAAATGCATGTATGTTTCCCTAACTAATGCTGACAGAATTGTCATATCAGTTGCACGACACAAGACAGAATCATGTATCAGTGCAATTGGTGCATTAAATCGGATAGCAGATAGGTGAAGGAGACTTGCATCAAGCGAGTGAATTAGATTCGGTGCTGTTGCATTCTTGTGGTGTGACTTGTCTACCTTGTCACTATCTGTAGTAGCTACTTTGACCTTACATCTACCTAGTAGTTGTAGCTCAATTGTTTCTACCTCTGGTTTCATTAGCCTTTGTGTAACTACAAACCCAGATGGTGTTGACCATTGAAGTTCTTGTTCACCGCGATCAATTGCAGCAGAAACTTCCTTTTCTATCCATTTCATGACCTTCATAGGACCAGGAACAATGACATTCATTGCATCCCTCACTGCTTTGACTGTTGCTGTTAGATCTTCCTTGCTTACACTGACAATTTCTTTATCAACGTAATCTAGATTGCCTAATATTTTCTCAGGTCTGTCAGTATTTAGTAATCCTGCAGCCTTTGTAAATGTTACGCCTTTGTCTACCAATGCATCACGTATGTATCCACGGTTTGAAAAAGGTTTTGCATTGTAAGGTACCGTCATCACTACCCTTTTGACCGTCTTTCTATCCATGTATTGTTGAATAGATTTAGGACAGTTGGGTGTAGCAGCGGCAGCTACAACTGCATAAGCATCTTGTGGTTTATCGCTAGGACAAACGTTTACTAATTGAGCTGTACTTTTGTCTCTTGCGAGACCTGCGAGGATTTGTAATCCACTACACGTAGCATCAACTGCAATAGGTAATGATGTGTAGTTTTTGTCACACAATATGCACGTATGGTAGTACTCATGTGCACTAGACAAGAACTGCCAAGGTTCATCAGCAGACTCCCAATCAGATAGATTCCCAATTGGATCTGTAGCAACTCGTGTAATTAGATCATGATTGTGAAGAACCCAATCTTGCCTATCTTCCATAGTGGATTTATCTAATCCATATGTAGTTGCTACTTGGAATCTGATCCAACCCTCAGCATCATGTGTCATGAATGCTTGTTCATAAAACATCAGTAATGATTTACCGAAGTCTGTATCTTGTGGTGTCAAGAATGCAGGAATTGGGTAAGCCCTTCCGCGATAGTCAAAGCTCCAAGGAATAAAGAACTTATCTTTTTCTTTGAATACCTTGACAGCATTCATGGTCATTCTTGTACGACATGACCTTTTAAACTGTTGAGCATTGACATTCATTACCTCTGCTGCTCTTCGTCTGTAGTCCTTTCGAGAATCGTAGTTCTCAGCAATATCTACAGGTTTTGGTGGAAGAGGTAATTCAACAACAGGGACAAACTTACCTAACTCAATACCACGTTCTTGAAGTGTCTCAGCGACATCAACAATGAATGGATTAAGCGTGTAAGCAACCTTCTGAATATGGTTCAGAAAAGTGATTGGTGTTTCTCCCTGTATAAGGGTGGGATCGCTCCTGCGGACCATGTTGTAGCCCTTCATCACTTCGTTGAGAATGTATCCGCCTTGTCTTTGGTTGGTCCAATCGTTTGGCTCAATTAACATCGGCCAAGCCAAGGGGCTAAATAATTCAGCAGTAGCCATCACTTCATCCCTAATTTCTAGGAATTCAGGTGTTGGATTTACAAAGGTGTATGTCTTTTTTCCTTCTCTACGTAGTTCCCGATCAAACCATTGGCTGGTGACACATATACAGTCCAGTAACCAGCCTCCAAGCTTGATTCGGTTAGCAATACCCCAAGGTTTCCAATGCTCCACCTCATACCGTTTCATCAATGTCTTGATGACAACCACTTTCTGTTCTGTCCCGATTGATCGGTGCCAGTAGTTCTTTTTGAGGGTGTGCAGCAGTCCTGGTACGTTCCGCTCGTAGTGACGAATCATGCACTCGTTTTCCACAGCACTGCCAATGGCATCTGTGACGTTCTGGAGTTGGTTTGCCTTGCGCTTGCTTGAGAACACCTTGTCAAAGGTCACCTTGCAGGCAATGGCAGCCGCCGCTTCTGGCTCGATGTCAGCTAGGTAGTGGCGTATCTCTGCGAAGGCGACACCGGTCTTCCCTTCATGAATGCGATTGGCTGTGCCCTTGATCTGTTGAATGACCTTGGGCAGTAGCTCTTCGATGGAGCTGACGCCATACACAGACGCTGATGCGTACTCCTTGTCTTGAAGCTTGACCGTGTTGTCCCTGAGACGTTCCAAACCTTGTCGGATTTGCTCACGTTCCAGCGTTATTTGCTCATCAATTTGTGCTGGTGTAGCCATTCATATTGTTGTGCTAGACGCACTAGATTCGTTATTTCACCTCTTCCACACGTGGATAACACTGCAGCGCAGTGATTGTGGTTCAACTCTCTAAAGGTTGTACACAAGCGGAAGGTAGAACGCACACCTTTTTAAGTCTGGTGCGTCTACCGATTCCGCCATGCCCCCAGACGTTTCTCAGCTTACTGAGTGCCGGGTTTAGAGGAGTTGACAGGCGAGGTAGACCTGTTTTCTCGCTGCGTTAGACGCACTACATTCGGGCTGCTTCAGCCTGATCGTTCTCACTGTTGTGGTCGTAATAACCTTCAGTGACAGTGACCGATGAATGGCCAGCCCACTTCTTAACGGTCATGACTGGTGTCCCTTGAGACAAAGCCCACGTGATGTAGGAATTACGTAAACTTTTCCAGCAATGTCCATCTGTAATGGAGTGGTCTTCCCAACGTAACTTGTCGATAACATGACACCACATGCGGTAGAGGTGCCATTGATCACGGAATTCATCAAAGATGTATGAGTCCCTGGGCCGTACTGATGAAGCGCGGTATTCCATGATTGGTTTTAATCTTGGATGGATTGGAACTTCTCTGTAGTTGCGCCCTTTAGTACGGGATTCGGGAGTACCTCCCACAAGAAATACATTTGCATGGAGATCTATATCCCATACTTTTAGCCTTCTTAATTCAGCTTGACGAATGCCTGAATAAGCTGCCGTTTCAATTGCCTGTGCAATTGCATCATCACCACGTTCTCTAGCAAGTTGAATTAATCGTTCAACTTGATCTTTTTTGTAGTGCGGGCTACGTCGTTGTTTCTCTATTTTGAATTTGTCAATAACAGGTACATGAGTTATGTACCCATCTTTGGCACAAAGGTGTAATACCTTTTTAATTGTAGAAACAGCCCGATTGAGAGTTTGAGCACTGTTACCAGTTTTAGCTCTTACTCTTTTTAGTGTTTCCCGCACTAATTTGTCATCAATGGCATTGAGAGGTGGATCTCCCCAATTACCAAGATGCTTGTCTTGTAACTTGTTAAAATTTCTGATGTTGTTTCCGTTACCGGAAGCTTCAGAGTCTCTCCAAGTGTCAAGCGTTTGCAGTGTGTAATGAAAGCCCTCAGAAAATGTTTTAATCTTCTTTGGAGCTTCATACTCTAGTTCAGAGATGATTGTGAAATTCATTTAATTCATTAAGTAAGTCGTTTTTAATACGAACACCTAACGGCGTCAGTCGCAGAACTAATCTGCGTCCATGTTGTGCTGGCTCTACCTCCTTTGTAATTAGGTTGAGTCCTGCTTTCTTGAGTCGATTCTGGCTGCATAAGTAATCAGTATTACGACTGCCTGATGCAACACTGAGTCCTAAGTCTTGCTCCATCTTTGCCTTATGGCAGTTGTCATGGGAGCAGACATATAGGAAGCATTGCAACGCTTGCATTGGCATGTTCCCGTCCGGAGTTAAGTCACGGATGAGTTCCATTGCCTTGAATACAGCATTAGCAGTTGTGTCTGTTACTAGCCCGCGTAGCGGTTCCAAAATCTAGTGGTGCAGGACCTCCCCACTCTAGACTAATTTTCCACAAATGGATGGATGCATTAGTAAAGCATCGCTTATCAATGCCTAGGTAGAAGTTTCGGAACGAGAGTAGCGTCAAAGATTCAAATCCTTTTTGATTTGTTCTTTTAAATTGTAGGCTCTACTTCCTTTGGGATACTCTCCATTGATCAGCATCTGTTGCACTTGGTTATCCTCTTTTACTAATGTGTGAAAGTCTTCAGAAAGTACTTTGTACACATACTCAGAGAGGGTTATACCTTTAAGCGCACATACTCCTTTGAGTAAAGCATGGCATTCGGGAGCCATGTTGAAGTTAACTCGTTTCAGGTGTTGTACCGGAGATGATAGTCAATTTTAACTAGAGTGCGAGTCAGAAATGTATTAACGAATACTTGTGTCATGACACATGTTACACATGTCGTCTTTATGCTGTTTTTGCATGAGTGTGATTAGCTCCTCACGATGTTCATGCATTTGTATTTCTTCATACAACGTATCACAAAGGAAATTAAATGTACTCTTCTTCATCGTCTTGAAAGCTGAGGTAGTGCTGTGCTTCATGGGTGGTAATGCAGAGTTCAATGTCTTGATCTTGAGTTAGTTGTTTGATGCGGTTGTCTGCTGCTTTGCGTTGCTTGTAGACAAACTCTTTAACTTTCTTTGTATCTTTGTTAGTAGCTCTGATTAAACAAACTACGTCCATGGGCAGTTCCCAACCTGCTACCTTCCACTCCATAATTTCATCGAAATCTATGGGTTCAAAGAATTCATCAGGGACTGCTTTCCATTTACTCCAGTTATTTCTGAAGTATCGTTTCTTACCATTCTTCACGGAGTCGTACGTCGATAAGTTTGCAATGTCTGTCTTCTGATAGTTCGAGCGCGTTATATGCTGCGTCCATGGAGTTACGAGCCAAGATGTAAATCGATTCAGCATTTGATAGCGTGACAATGTATTCTTGGAGTGGTGAGTGTGGAAGTTTATACTGCAGTTTTAGGTTTTCTTCGTCGTGCTGGACGAGGTTTTGGGGCTGGTTGTTCAATGAAATCCTTCTTTATTAGTTCTGTATAAATAGGCGTCCATTTATGTTCAGGGAAATGGAATAACCAGCAAGCCATTGCATTCTTGATAAAGAAATCGTCATCAAGTGATTCAGCTTTATGCATTAATCAGTGACTTTATATTGAAGTGCATGTTCTTTTTGTTTGATGATGCGTGACATGCGGCGACGCTTACTCTTCAGATAAGTGATGAATGCCAGGGTCATTAGTTAGCTCCTTTTTTAAGATTTTGATACGTTTCATGATTAGCAGGTAATCAGAATCTGATGCCCTGCCTCGTTTGCAATACAATCTGTAGATGTCATCATGAATAACATCAATGTATTTTTGAATCATTTCCTGCCGTAATAACGTGAAGTGATGCGATTAGAACGCTGATAAACTGTTGCCGTAGCAAATAGCCCCACCATTCCAATAACTGCGAGGATGATTGTGGTTTCAGTTGGCATTAAACATTTCCTCGAATAGGTTTAAGTTTTGTTCTTTATACTCACGAGTAAGAGCAAGTATTTGTTCACGACACCAATCAGCTTGGCGGGCGTGATGATACATTTCATTGCGCAGTCTTTGCTGCATATGATTACGCTCGGTGATTGTCATTTGATGAAGTCGATGTAAACGTGGCCGCGGCTGAGTTGTTGATAGAAACTACGCATTACCTTTGGCTTAAGGATGCGCCGCGTTGTGTCCTTGGTGTGGAGTACCAATTGCATTGAGCTGCGTCCCTGGTGAGTGTGGAAATTACGAGGTAAGAAAAAGAAACCATCCATAAGTGGATGGTATTTGCATTACATAGCAGCGAGGCTTATGCTGCTGTAGTTAGTTTGTGGAGAGGATAGTGGTACTGATTGTCTTCTTCAGACTCCTCATCTGCGTTGTCTAAATTCTTAAGTTTAGACATTACGTCGTCAACGTAATGCTCTGCGATGTCGTAGTAATCAATTTCTCCTAATGCAGCATTGATTAAGTCATTGACAAAACCACTCGCTGACTCCCGTGATTCTTCAACACGATACTCGACATCATCTTTAATGTAGTTTTTTATAATTCTGAGGATATCGTCTTTTTCTTCGTAATCTTCGAAGATGTCGAGAATGTCAGTGAAATCATAGTTTTCAAACCACAAGTTACATAGCCAAGTCTCGTAGTTTGTCCAGCCGTTGTACTTGTTTGGATTAGTCATTGAAATCATTGAATAGTGTTGAGTGTGAAAGTGTTAATCAATAGGCAAACTGAAGATGCTCACAACTGCCATAAGTTGCACACTTGGCATCACAGAAGAGAAGATTATCGTTAACCCAGAAACCAAGCGAGATGTTGTTCTGAAGTAAGAGATTCAAGATGGCACGACGTGACACATTGGAATAGGAATAACATTCCCCATTCTTATACTCAACGAGAACCTCACCACCAATTAAGTCGGTTGTGATTGCATTAACAGCAGAAGAGCTGCGAGTAACAGTTTGGATGGCGAAAAGATTGTTCATAAGTGGATGATTGTGGAATAAAGTGAATAGTTAGTTAGTGAAACTCAAGCAAGAGCAAAAGCGGAAACGTCGGAGTCTTTGACGCAAGAAGCATTAACCCACTTGCCGAAAGACTTGACTTGTCCAAAGATGATGTCAAACATTGCATCTTCGCAGATACCGCTGTAAAGGTATTGCTTGCCACTGTTGAAGGTAACGATGGCTTGATTAGTAGACTGATTGACTTCGATGTTGTTAACAGCAGAAGACTTAATAGCGTTACGAGTTGAAGGAGTGAAGAACATAATAAATTGAATGTAGAGTGAAAGAGGTAATGATTACCTCATACTGTCAACGCTAAGGATGACAGAAGGAGAGAATCAGTCACAAAATTCATAGTCGTTGATTACTTCAATGAAAGAGTACAAATGACACAATGGGAAAATGTTGTCGTTGTACTCGTTTAGATAGTAATACCAGAAGTTGACGTTCTTAGAAGGATGATGCATAATAGAATTGTCCATAAGTGGATGATTGTGACTAAAGAGAATACTCGGGAGGAACATACGATGAATACGAATCATAGAAGTCTTCGGCGTCAACATAAGGTGAATCAATTAAGTCACTATCTTCTAGTAACTCGTCATCACTATATGTTACAAGCTTGGCATAATGCTCGGCTGGTGTCATATCATCATCTTGTAAGTCATCGTGGCATAGATACTCATACTCGCCGACTAAGCCAGCGATGAGATACTTTCTGTCAATTGGTGAGAGTTGAGTCAATAGCGTGAGAGGTAGTGCTTGAGTGTCGATGCTGTAAGCATAGCAGATAATGCAGTGCTTTGGGTGATTTAGTGGACACCTTGTGGACTGTCCACTTGTGGAAGCTAGGTGAGGTGCGCTTCCTTTGACTCTTATAGTATTGCACTAAAGGCAACGGATTTCAAGGGGTGCTGTGCCTCTTTGTTGACTGTCCACTACTGGATGATGCTTACTCATTCTAGCATATGTATCAGCTAGCACGCTATGAGTGTGATGTTACTTAGTACCCTTATCTTGATTGATACGATGACACTGACTACACGTTAGTTCAGTGATTGGATAGTTAGCATTGCATCGAACATCAGCTCCACATTGTTTACATTTAATAATCTTGATTGCAGCTATTGGTTCATACATAGTGAGTCATTAGTTAATGTTATCAGTTCGTGATGATTGTGTAAAATTAAATAATATTGGCGCGACAGATTGGTTTTGATTGAGTGAACGATAGCGGCACAAATTAGTAACGAATACGTGTTACTTAGTAGTGTTTTGCACGCCACTAGCAGTCTAATGCGGCGATATACACCCCCCACTGGGGGTAAATTGCGTCCCTGCTCCTACGTATATGGGTAAACAAAATTATGTCATTTTTCTACGAGGTAATCCAGTTCCTGTTGATATGGTTTCTGACTTAGAAACACGTAAGCATCATTAATATACGGAGGGACCCAGACAAAAACAGGAGCACAAGACCCCCAATTAACAGGTTGAACGCAATTAAACAGTACAACAGAGAAGAACCCCTTAATATAAGAGATATAAGTAAGCATCAAGTAATCATTTTAGTATTATCAGTTGGAGATTCTTCTTCATCCTGCACTTCTGAAGCGAAGGAAGTATCTTTACGAGGTTCCAGTTTCGACTGAACGTATAGTTCATCCATTTCAAGGCACCATTCTTTAAGTGCTTTACCGGAATCAGTGAACTTAGCTACACCTAAGGTACGCCAACATTCTTTAGGGTCTATATGTCCCCGAGCTGAGCCTTTGTAATAGCTAACAAAGAAATTAGGACCTTCTCTAGTACGGTGATATTCGTACCTCATACCTGGAGAGTTACCTTCAAATTCTAATGCTTTCATGTATGTACATATGTAAGTAATTAACTAACGCAGGTGTACCCTATAACAAAGATCTCAACAGTAATTACATACATGGTAATACAATGAGATAGATGTTATTTAGAACAAGTACTAGTTTATGTGTCAGTGTTAGTTGCGGTGTTTTACAGAATATCCATTCAGCGGATATTAGAAAAGAGGAAGGATTGTCTCCCTCCTCTCGTACAAAAGAGATAGTCCACCCTCTATCTCCCCTGTATAAGGGTGGGACCGCTCCTAAACCCAGTTAGGGACTGAGGTTTGGGAGTTACGTCTAGCTTGTTGTCTTTGGTCTTTATCGAAGCCTAAGACGAGGTGATTAGCGGAGCCTTGGGGGTCATCTATTGAAGCTCTAAGCATGTCATTCCAGTCATCACGTTTACGCATATTGACTTGTTCTTGAGCGGAGATAGACATTGCATCGGTAAAGTATTGAATACCCTGACTAAGGCAGTCAAGTCTGTCATCGTGTTTAACTGCACCTTTTTCCCGGCACATGCGACTCATCTGATAGAAGAGCATGTAGAGGAGTCTTGATTCTGGGGCTGCGTCTTTGTTGGAGTTGTAGTCCCAATCAATAACAGAGCGATCCACAACAAGGCGGTGCTGGTTAAGAACGGGTTCAAGGGTGTCAATGATTCTTTGTTCTTTCCGTACGGTGGCTCGGATTTCTTCGACATCAATACCTTGTTTAGTTTGCAGTAGGTGTTTTTTAAATAATTCAGCAACGATACCGTCACCGAAGTTAGTTTCAATTACTAATTTAGTTACGTTAAACTTTTTACACCCTCTTAGTATGTCCAAGAGTGTGTTATCACTGTATCCGTCTCTGTAAGCACGCATTTCGTGCAAGTACAAGAAACCGTTCCGTTGGGATATAAAAGCTGCTGCTGTTTCATCCGTGCCACGGCCCGACGGGTCAACCGAGCAGATTGTCTCTTGGTAAGGTAACCATTCTCCTTGGAGTTGCATTGGAGAGTAGAAATAATCTCCAGGAAGACCAACTGTTGGGAGATCCTTGATGCAGTTTCTTGGGTCTGAGCACCAGACGATGGAATCAGGAGCAGTATCGGGATTAACGGAAGTAACGATAAGGTCAGCCATCTTAAGTGGGAATTTCTCAGCGTCACTAAGGGAGGTATCAAGCATGAACTGAAGCATGAAGTTGCTTCTGCCCATTGCTGCTTCACGTTCAATAAGGTCTTCATCATTAAATCTGTCAGGGTCAGTTACATCCCATTTATCAGCACCTTGATCAATATCTTCTTGTAATTGAGGAGCTATGAGCCCTTCGTAATTAGACAGAGAGCGAGGGAAACGTGCTGGCCATACGAATGGCCTATAGTTACGTTCAGCGAGCTTCCTATAGACCGTAAAGACTGTCTGAGGAGTACCTAAGTACATGATGCGAGAGTCATCCTTAGGAGTAAGGATTGATTCAGCTTCAGTACATAATTGAAGGAGTTTCTCCCTCATCATTTCAGTCATTGAGTTACCAGGAACTTCAATGTCATCAAGGATCATTAAGTCAGCGCGGGAGCCGGTCAGTTGGCCAGTAATCCCGACAGACTTGACTGAAGGTGCTTGGTGGGGGGAACAGTTGACATCGAAGCTTATCCGCGACCATCTTGAGTCGTCTGATTTGGGTTGTAAGTGTTTTAACCATGGAGTTTCTATAATTAGTTTTTGTAAGAAGATAGACATGTTGTCTGCACGCTCTTTGGAAGCGGAGATAATCATGATCTTCTTTTCTTTGTCTTTAAATAGTGTCCACAACACGAAAGCACCAGTAATCCAAGATTTACCGATTCCTCGGAAGGCTTGAATCTGTAGGCGTTTAGGACCGTGTTGTAAGTAGTCAGCGATAGCGTATTGAGCGCGTGTAGGCGTAGGAAGATCGAGTTGTCCCCACAGAGCTTGTAGGAACAACTTGAAGTCATCTTGTAACGCCTCAAGGACGTTTGTCATTAACGATTAAGATTAATAGTATTTAGTTTGTCTACTTTTTGTTGTGTTGTCTGAGGAGTTGTGTAGTGCCGATAACTAGCTCTACCTCCATCAATAATTACTGAAGGAATTGATGCCGCAGTTGATAAAACTTCTCCTCCTATAATCATACCTGATCCAACTGCAGCTAAACCTAATCCCATTTCTATTGAAGTTGCTTGAGGTACGGATCCCAATGCTGCATAACCTGCAGTTGTAACTTGATCGCCAGTACCAGATGCATTATCTAAAAATCTATTAACCTTTAGAGAAGGGTCATTAGGATTCTCTTGTATTTCTTCGTCTCGACTTTCTTGAATAATTTCTTTGCTTAGAGCCCCGATTGGAGCACCAAGAAACGGGACCATGCCTGCTGCTCTGAGATGCATTGCCCCATTGTCTAATAATAATTTTTGAAATTTTTTTGCTTCTTTAGTATTGAGTGGAAGTATTGCATTCTTGGCTGTTATTGGTGTTGGGGGTTTGTTGCCAACAAAACCGTTTGCAACAGTTTGGGCTAGAGATGATTTTTTACCAGCACTGTTTGTTACCTCAACTGCCTCACCTAAAGCTTTAAATAAAGGTTGGTTTTCAATACGTGATGTTGGTGAAAATCCAGTTAATGGAAACCCGTTTGGATCTGTCTTTTCTAAAAAAAGATTAATCCCTGAATCCATTAAATCTCGTTCCCATTTTAAACGGGTAAGACTCTGTGCATCAGCATATCGCTCCAATTGTTGCGTTATCTTGCTTTCTAAAAATGTTGCTTTTTCAGCAGGTGATTTACGCAACATTTCACTCCATATTTTCCTGCCTTCTCCTAAATCTTGCCCTTTTCTGTGCAAATATTTAGGCATTAATTCATCAATTACTTCCTGTGGAGCACCTGCTAATTCAAATACTGAACCCTTCGCACCTATACGATTGAGATGTGCTAATTCATTAATTTGTCCAGATGCATTGAGGTTAGCTGGACCATTACCTGGATTAAGTCCAAATTTTTGGAATAACCTTTCTCGCACTTCTAGCCATTCATCAGCCGGTGTTCTTATTCCTAAGTCACCGCCTGTTCTACTGGCAATAATATGATGTAATGGATACTTTTCAATTACACCCCATTTTTTCATCAATGCAGATTCTTTATTTCTCAATTTAGACATTAATTCTTTATCTGGCATATCTGGGTTTTCCAGAATATCTAGATATACTTCAGGATCCCAAGCAAACGCAGCCCCAAACCGTCTCCAGTTTTTAATATTAAATAAGTCACCACTGCCAGTTTTACCGACCGCTTCTAGTTTATCTATATGACCTACAATTCGTTTCCTTACTTTTTCGTAGGCTTCTTTAGTATAATGGTCCATAAAAAAAGCCCCCTTTCGGGGGCGTGTAATTAATTAGTTGTTCAGGCTTTCTTTTTCTTTTTCTTTTTAGGTTTTGTGTAGCTTGCGATCTTCAGACCGTGTCCTTTCTTATGCATTTAATTGATGTAGTCAGAGATTAAGTGTTCACGTAACGGGTTATATCCAAAGGTTGCTCTCATCCACTTAATCCAGTGTTTACTTCCTTTGTCCTGATTGCATCTGGTACATGCGGGTACGACATTCGTATTGATATTCCTGCCCCCGAGAGAGCGAGGATGTACATGATCCAAAGTGAGTTGAGATAGTTCATAAGTCTTTCCGCAATAAACACATGTGCAGCCAAAGTGTTCTTTAATACTGCGCCTCCAAAGGCGCTTGGCTTCAGAGGATGTCATGGTTATTAGGTTGTAAAGGTAATGTTCAGGAGTTGGAAGTAAGGGTGTCATGCGTATTTAGATGATTTCAAACGTGGTCTTCGGCGATTCTTAGAAGCACTTTCTAATTTGCCTTTATTAGGACCAGTATGAGAAGCATCTTTACCGTCACCATTGCCATAAGTACCGAGTTTGCGGTTTAACTTGTTGGCAGCAGTTCGGATTTTTAAACCCTTATCTGTTTTGTTGTAGCGTCCTTGTTGCTTATTCCGTTTAGCCTTTGCTTTCGGATTATTTTTATAGTATGTAGAACTACTTCCGGCCATAAAGTCTGCTCTGTACAAGTTCAGGATCAACCTGAGGCATGATTCCAGCTAGTTTTGACAACGGGTTACCTTCAACAGCAACACCACTGATGTCATTCTTTGCTAGCCAATCACATGCTGCCTTCAAGTCTTGTGTTGTAGCCTCACCCGCTTTGATACGAGTAAGGAATTCCTTTGTGACTAGGTGATGCAGTTCATTAAACTGATCTTCAGTCGCTTTCTTTTTTGACACTTGCTTTTTTAGCTCGGGTTTTCTTAACTACGGGTGTTTCAATTGCATAGCGTGTCTCACCTTGCTGGTGATCCAGATGTGATTCAGCTTTGGCTGCCTGTTCTGCAGTTTCGTATGTGCCCAATACCTTTTCAGTAAAGAGATCGACAAGTTTATAAGTCATTTAATTCCTAAGGACAATTTGATCTAGTTTGTTTTCAATACGCACCATATGATCTTCCATACGCTGAACCATTGTTGATAGGTCAGCCTTAGATACATAGTCTTGAGCCACGCTAAGTTCAATAGAGTCGATACGTCTGTCAAGACCACTAATGCGATCATGTACATTATTTATTCTGTTGTGTAATCTGTTATTTAAAGCTGAGCCACCTGCAACTATTGCAATGACAGCAGCTACAAGTGCTTCCATTATTCAAGTGAGACTATTGGTACTACGTCATGACATAAGACTTCGACTCGACTACCGGGTCTAAAAGTAAACCCAGATTTCATAATCTCAGTACATTTAATTGCCCTAACTAATTCATAGTCAAGACGCATCTTTTGTTCGTGTTTACGGGCGATACTTTTACAGGTTTCTACCATGCCACCATCTAGTGGTACTGAAAAGTTTAGTTGTACGCCAAAGTTATTGCTTCGTACATACCCAGTATGATCGTGTGGAACAGTATCGTTGCCCATATAAAAGGGCGAGAATTGCATGGTTGTTCCATTACAACTATTGTTTGCTGCAAAGTATTGGCGAGATGGAGCTCCATTGTTCTGGAACTGAACTGCACTATTTGTAACATTGCCCGTTGCAGCGGCTACAGGGTTTGCTGTATTACTAACTGTTGGTTCTTCATTAGCAAACGCTGAGTTTACTGAGAGAAGACCGATAAGGATGTAGTAACAGTATTTTGTTGGATTGCTTCTGTTACTAAGCTGTCTTCGATTTTGCCTGCTGCCCGTGTCACAACTTCTAGTTGAAAGGCGTCGCCAGCAGTGTGTACTGAAAATGTTGTTGAGCTTCCAGCTATGTCTGCGCTCGGAGTTACGTTTGTTCCTGACCATGATGAATAAGCACCACCGTATACGTTTGTAGCAATGGTGCGGTCAATATCAATGGTGGTGGTAGTTGTTGACTGCATTGAACCTTGCGTGAAATTAGGGGTTACCTGAGCTGATACTGGACTAGCTAAAAACAATAAAAGTAGTAATCGTTTCATTCTTCTTTCTTTTTAGGATCGGGAGATTTGTTATTAGATTTATTATTGGAGGTAGTTAAACCAAAAGTAGCAAGAGCACCAGTAAAAACAGAAGCAACGAATGTTATGTCACCACCACTCTGACCTTTTTTGATCATTGGTAGTTCGACATAATTAAGAGTAATAATAAAACCACTCCAAATTACAACACCTAGACGAACAAAAGTTCCAAGGATTTGTAATTCGTCTTCTGTGTTTTCTTTTACCTTTGCTAAGAAATTTTTAGATTGTCCGTTGGGATCTTCTTTTTTTGTAGTTTGCTCCATGCTTGCTTAAATATGGGTTTCATAAGCATCACTATGTATTTGAATAGTGATGTAGCAGCAAGGGTGGCACCTACAGAGATAAACGCTGTAGTAGCTGCTGTAGTCATGATCGTAGTAGTCGGCATTGGGACTTCAATGTCCGTAAACGGGACTTCTATGATCTGAGCTTCAGGTGGAATTATTTTTGGAGTAAATGTAGGTGAAGTAGGTGTTGTAGATTTAGTAGTCTCAGCTCCTTCTTCAGGAGCAGGATCAGAGTTAATACCCTCTATCCCTGGAGGGGGACTAAGCGTGTTAGGAGGTACTACAAGCGGCTTATACGAGGGTATATCAGCCTGTGGCACCTCTAGTATAGGAATAGGTAATTGGAACGCTTCAGGTAGATTTAAAGAGGGTAGCTGAGGTGGGTTAGCCCACTCCATTACTTAACTCCAAACAATCCACGTTCGATAAAATCTACAGCTTGATCATCTACTGTGTTGTCTGTTGTTGAAGCCAACTTCCGTAGCAGGTCAACAATCAATCGTTTGACCTTTGGAGATTGGATAAAAGAAAACAGAACTGGACGGATAAGTGTAATCATAATATTTAGGGGATCTTAGTTGTTCTTGCAGTCTAGGGCTTTGGATATTTATCCTTTACTGCTTTAATTGTTGTTTTCCAAGAATCAATACCGCTGTGGTAAATCTCGTCTAATTGATCTACCACTGAAGGATATTCATTTGCTCTTTCTGTTTTGTATCCATTAGCAGCTTCCTCTACTTTATTTGCTGCTATTTCAGCATTTCTTGCTGTAATTTCGGCGTCTGTCATGGCAACGACAACGCCATTTACCATTTTGTTCATTTTTTGTCTTCTGTTAATTATGAGTTTTTGACACCGTACAGTAAGAACTTACCGGCGGCAAATGTAGTTGTACTTGGTTTAACAATCATATAAGTGATGTTATTTGATGAGTTTGGTGCTACTCCGTCAATACTAGGAGCTCCAGAAGAGGTAGATGTACCTTTTATAAAGTTACTAGTAATGTAAACAGGGGAATCTGTTTTGCCCCCAACCTCTGCATTAAAACCAAATTGAGTCGAAGTGTCAGGCGTCCAGCTTAAAAATAATGTTAGATTCTGAGAGTAAGAACTACTTGTAGTTAAACTAGAGCCATCTCTTTGTGATCGTTGATACTTATAGTTTAGTTTGTTTGTGGCAGGACTTCCAGAATTGTAAGTACCATCGTAAAAACTAAAGTACACGCAATAGCCATTACTGGGTGCTGCGGTAAACTTACATCCATAAGCTTTAACTATAAAGAAGTCATAATTTGCACTTGAAAGATCAAACTCAACTTGTGCAGTGGTACCTGATATCGTAGTTGTGCTGATGTATTCCATGGCTCCACCACCGCCACCACCGCCACCAGCAACTGCTGCAGTAACAAATGCTGTAGTAGCTAGTTGTGTTGTATTGGTACCGCCACTTGCAGTAGGAGCTGATGGTGTGCCGGTAAATGTAGGCGAAGCTAGATCAGCCTTACCGCTGACATTAGGAACAGCGGCTGTTACAAACGCTGTTGTAGCAATCTGAGTAGTATTTGTTCCACTATTTGCTGTAGGAGCTGCTGGAGTGCCAGTGAATGTAGGAGAAGCTAGGTCTGCTTTACCACTGACACTAGGAATAGCTGCTGTTACAAAAGCAGTAGTAGCAATTTGAGTAGTATTTGTTCCACTACCTGCTGTAGGAGCTGCAGGGACTCCTGTGAACGTAGGTCCAGCAAGGTTTGCCTTAGCAGCTAAAGATGTATTAACTGAAGACGTATCAGCTTTACCACTAATGTCAGGCTGATTTGCCCAACTTAATACTCCACTTCCATTAGTGCTTAAAACTTGGCTTGAAGAACCATCATCATCAGGTAGTGTTAAGGTATAATTAGCGCCAGCCGAATGAGCTGGACCTTTAATAATAATTCCGTGACTGTTTTGCTCACAATTTAGTTTGAGCTGACCAGAACCCTTTGTAGAATTACCTTTAAATACAACAACACCGGAACCGTTAGGATCTAAATCAATATCACCGTTGGAAGTAGATATAATGTCCTTAGCGTTAACATCTAAGTTGCCACCAAGTTGAGGTGTAGTGTCCTCAACAACATTGCTCATGGAACCACCACCACTACCACTACCACCACTACCAGCGGCAAGAGTAATCTTCCCAGTTGATGAATTATAAGTAAGGACATCTCCATTTGAAGCTCCAGACTGCAAGCCAGGAATGCGCAGACTGTTGATAGATGCGTTTCCTAAAGTAATCTCGTTGCTAACTGTTGCGGCACTTGCGTCTGCACCATAGCCTAAAAGAATGTTATTGCTGCCAGTAGTAATATTATTACCACCGCTGTATCCAATCGCTGTGTTGCTACCACCAGTGGTGACGTTCTGAAGGGCATGGCCTCCGATAGCTGTGTTGAGATTTCCAGTAGTGCTGCGTTTGAGCGCATCATTCCCGATAGCTGTGCAGTGACCGCCATTGGTGTTAGCTTCAAGAGCATTAACACCAACCGACGTATTGGTTGAAACGTTACCCGAACCTTTACCAACTGTTAGCGAGTTAACTACTATGTCTGTGGGAAAGTTAGTACCACCATTAGCAGCAGAAGTGATCCTGCCTTGTGCATCAACAGTTAAATTGGTTAATGTATAGCTTCCTGCTGTTACTGCTGTGTGGGCAAGTTTTGCTGCAGTTACCCCATTATCAGCAATCTTAGCAGTAGTCACACCATTATCAGCAATCTTAGCAGTAGTCACACCATTATCAGCAATCTTAGAAGTAGTTACGTTTACATCAAGAATTTTTGCCGTAGTAATAGCGTCGCTAGCAATATTTCCAGCAATAATCGTGCCATCTGCAATTTTTGCCGAAGTGACAGCATCATCAGCAATCTTAGCAGTAGTTACGTTTGCATCGAGAATTTTTGCCGTAGTTATAGCATCATTGGCTAACACAGAAGCAGCAAGGGTAATGTTTCCGTTGCTTGAGTTATAAGTAAGAACTTGACCGTTTGATGCTCCAGACTGCAAGCCAGGAATACGTAGGCTAGTAACATTTGTGTCACCTAACGTAATTTCATTAGAAGCAGTTGCGGAACTAGCTTCAGCATCGTATCCGATACAAGTTACATTTGATCCGGTAGTTGTTGTATTGCCTGAGGACGTTCCAATCCCCGTGTTGTAACTACCAGTGGTGTTTCCCTGCAGAGCATTAGATCCGACACCTGTGTTGGAATCACCAGTGCTGTTGTGAACAAGAGCAAGAGCTCCGTTAGCTGTGTTTAGCCGGCCAGTGGTGTTGAATTGCATCGCTATCGCGCCGATAGCTGTGTTGTTATCACCAGTGGTGTTATTTTTAAGAGTGGTGTATCCGATAGCTGCGTTTAGGGTGCCAGTGGTGTTTACTTTAAGAGCACTATCTCCAAACGCTGTATTGCTTGATTTGTCACCCGTACCACGGCCAACTGTTAGCGAGTTAACTTCTATGTCTGTTAAAAAAGGTGTTCCACTCTCTTGAGCAATGTATAAGTTTTGATTAAAGTTATCATTTAGATCCTCAGCTTTAATGGCGGAGCCGGGATAGAATGTTGCATTTAACGTATTGATGTCTGTATCACGGAAGATACGGATAGCTACACCATTAGCTGGTGCTGTCGTGAATGCAAGCGTTGTAGCGTTAGCAAATGTAAATGCAGTTGTAGCAACTGAGTCAAGTGTTACCTTGACATCAGCTTGTTTTAAATATTCAAATGTAAATGAATAGTTCGTTGTCGAACCATTCCCTGTATATGTAGTTTGTCTTGTTGCCATTGCGTATTAGAAAGAAAAGTTTTGCTCCATATGGTCTAAATATCTTGCTGCACCGTCAACATTACCTGCCTTAAGGTAGTTACCTACTGTCTCTTGAACTCGGCCTTTACGCTGAATATCCGTAAGACTAGGTACTGAATCCATTGCTTTACGCATAGCTTCTCGAAGTTCACTCTTTAGATCATTATGTACACTTGCAAATTCACCTGCATCGGGCTTTTGTCCTAATGCTTCAGATTTCCTATACATCTCCCTGAATTTTTCTGCCGGATATCTCTTCATTACACGTTGAATACCTTGTTTAAATAATTTCATTTCACCCATCATATTTAAAATTTCAGATTGCTTATCAGCACTCAGCCGATTGCCATCACCATCTGTACGTAAAGTGGGTGTTGCATCAAATTCTACTTGGTGTAAATAATCTTTTTCAGGACTAATCTCACCATTGATTTTCCAAGGTGTATATGTATTCCATACTCGTGCCATGAAGCTATCTGGTACGCCTACTTCACCACCATCAACCCAGTCGTATTCACTAGGTAATGCAGTTTTTAAAAGTGGTAAACGGTTTTGCACCATCGCAGTGAATTCGTTTTCAACTTGCTTACGGCCTGGATCCATTAGTCTTCCAAGTTCTGCAAATTGACTTGAACCTCTTATAGCTGCTGAACTTAAAAAGCTAGAACTCCACCTATTAATTGCACCAACGTCACCCCGTACTATATCCAGCAACGGTTGAATGCCTGCCAACATAGTTTTATCTGTTACTGAAGATGCAAGAACAAAAGACATTTTCTTTAATGTTGCTCCTTGTTCATGTGCAGATAAGGTATCAAAGTTTTCCATGACAGTAGCTGTCAGACCTAACCAATTAGTTAGTGGTCCTAAACCTTCATAGCTAACCCACTTATCGTCCAATCCTTTGATTGATAGTCGTGGTAACTGTGTTTTATCACGGAGCTTTTGTTTCTGCCTGTTGTACAGACCATAACCAGTCATGCGGTCATTCATGAATAGTCCTACTGCACTTGTCACAGCAATGTTGCCTAGTGCTCTTCTACCTCTAAGGTCAGCTTGAATCTCATTATATTTAGCTTGAACATTCTGTGGTGTAACTTCGACTCCTCTTGCTGCCAGAAGTGATTCCACTTCAGGTCCACTCATATCTTCAAAAGGTTTTTTGAATGCTGCAGAGTCTTCTAGAAATACTTTGACAGGATTGCTTGGTCGATAGCTAAGTGATAGTGCTAGTTCATTCAGAGGTGTTTTAGTAAACAACATAAATGGCTTCAAAAGAGGCAGTCTGTTGATAACATCTGACATCATTCTTGTACCTTTATTGTCTAGGTTCATAGAAATTTCGCCAGCAATATTATCTACTGCTTTGTTATTTAAAATGCCTTTATCATTAAACATTTTCTTGTAGTAATCAGCAGCTAATGCATCTGCCTTTGCTTCATCTAATGCCAGTTTTCCTCCATCAGTCACGATGTCATACGCATTAGCTCTCGCTTCAGCCATTGCAATCATTGACTTAGTAAATCCATCTGTCGCTTGCATTGATCGCGTACCAAATCTCAGCCAAGGATGATCAGCTAAATCATTCATGTCGCTAATTTGCTGCATTAATGCTTGCGGACCATACTCCCCTTGCTTTGCTTTGGCCTCTGCAAATGCATGTAGTACATCCATCTGCGCTTGGTTTTTTAATCCAAGATTATCACGAGTTTGCACAACATTAGGATCCAACGCAGATCTTTGAAAGACCTGATTCATGTACTCAGTTGACTTACTAACGGCTTCATTTATGTTTTTGTATTGATACAGCCCACGACGTACAGTTGCCATATCTCCACCTGCTAAACCACCACCTAAAATCCTTACTGGCCTTTCAACTAACAAGTGAGTAGCAGAAATACCAGCTTTAATTGGTGTTGCAAATGCACTCAGTGTTGAGTTGTACAGGTTTGCATAGAAACCTTTCAATATGACTGAAGGGATTTCAGGATTACCATCGTAAAAAGCTTTTTTCAATACACCTGTAGACTCTTTTACATACTCATTCAATGCATGAATAGTTTTGATGTTTCCGTCAGTCAACTCATAACCCATCATTATCGGAACAAGCATCTCAGGTTGCTCTTTACTAATTTCTCTCAAGTTATTGATGGTCTCCTTAGATTCTTGCTTGATCCTCTCCATTGCTTTGAGAGTACCATTCTTTTCATCTTTGATTAGATTCTCAAGACGTTTGGCTTCAGCAAGATTAAATGCATCGGATCCCTTTACAGTCATCCTATTCCACATATTGGTCATATTCAAAGCTCGGCCTCTTACGTACTTTGTCATACCTTGTTGAGCCATTAAAAACTCAACTCTGTCAAGAATCTGTTCTTGTGCACGATCAATAGCAGCCGTGCCTTCTGTAAGACGCATTCCCTGTGCTGTATCTGATACTTGACCACCTAAAGATGTTCCAACGTAAGCCTGTGCTTTAGCCAGATCCATATTGATGAAGTCATCCATGTATTTCTTAATAGCTCCCATAACTCCAGCTAAAGCCTCGCTTTTTAGTGCTGGTGTTCCTGTATCTATATCCCTGCCTTGATACACAGAGCCTGGATAAATAGTCCGCTGGAGCTCCTGTAGATCCATCTGGTAGAAGTCATCTGCTAACTTTGCACCAGTTTCCATTACCTCAGCATGGCTTATGTATCTACCTGATGCGGTTTTGTAGCCATATTCACCAGCATCCTTTAGACCTTCAGCTAGCCCTTTGATAATCATCTCTTGATTACCACTGCTCTCAAGACCAAACTTAAGAGCACCTTCTGAGATGACACTACCTACACGACCATAGACACTATCAATATTCTTTTCGATACGTACAACATCGATTGAAGCACCGACAATACCTAGATCATCTACGGACCTAATACCTTGTTCGGTATAGTCATACATATCATGGTAGCCAAATACCGGCTCATCAATATCAACTGATTTCTCTAGGTTGTAACTACCAACCTCATCTAGTTCTCCTGAACGTTTAGCAGCAGAGGCTTCTACTACTTCTTCAGGTGTGTTTTTAATCTCTACGTTATCAGCAAACCACTTGACTGTTTTTTCACTTTCGGGGATATGACTAGCTGCTCTGTGAGCACCCCTTAGGTTTGATACAAACTTCAAGGCACCTAAGAACATGTCACTACTACCACCTAAGTAAACACCTTCTACTACGTTCTTTATTCGCTTTACATCTGGACTATCAGTGTCCATCGTAGCGATGTTGTCAGGTATCCACCCCCATGTTCTAGGGAACGTCTTCTTAAGCATTCCAGTGGCATTATCATCAGTCTGGTTGATCTCTACTGTGTAGTCCACAGCAGCTCCAACACCAGCACCGAATGCTGTATTGCCTAACCACTTAACTAATGGATCAGCTAAGAACTTAATGTTCTTTGTTCTACTCGCTAGAGCTGCTGATCCTGTACCACTTAGAGCAAGTGTAGGCAGCACAATAGAAGACATCTCCCTCATGCTTTGTGCTACTTCATTTTCAAATGCCGGAACCTTACGTGCTTCTTGTCTGGTAATTAGATTAAAAGCATCTACAGCAAAGTCTGCGATTCCAGTAGCCATCGTCAAACCGGCTTTAGTTACTTCAGGTAGATTTTCATCAAGTACCTGATTGCCGGTCATATTGTCTAGTAATGCCTCAGCCTGCTGTGGTTCTTCTGTTGGTTGAACCTCTTCTTGTACAGGCTGCGCTTGTTCTTGTTGTACTGGAGCCGTAGCTTCAGCTTCTGGTTCTGTTACCTCTTCAGGTTCAGCTAGTTCATCTAATCGATTGTCATAGCCTTCAATTTCTGATTGAAGCTGAAGGCGTTCTTCTTCGCTTAGTTCTGGAAGCGTACCTCCACTTAGCTGTTCGTCATAGTCATTCATTTACTGTTAGTTCAATGGTTACTGTGAGTAATATCTATCTAAAATATCTAATGTATACGATGCAATTGTGGGATATTTACCATCACCTTGCTTTGCCGTACTGTTATACAAATCTGGACTACCTGAATACCATTCTGATGCAGCCCTTCTAATTGCAATATCGACAGAGTATCCAGCCTGTGTTTGCTGACTAATCATATCCATAAAACGTCCATTAATAACTGCATCTTGCGCTTCTGGTGACGATCTAAATTGTTCCGGTGTTAGGGTTTGTCCTAAATATCTTTGTGTCCACGGACCAACATTGGCGGGCATTACTTGTCCAATACCGATTGCACCAGAATCGTTGTTGACTACGTTGTAATTATTAGTTGATTCCTTAGTAGTGATTGCATTTCTAAATTTTTGAATGTTCACACCACCGCGTACAGCACCTCTTAAAGAACCTGCATTTGCTTTAAACCTTTCGATACGTGCTGACGTTCCGTATGGATTCCTAATCAAAGGCATACGTTCGGGTTTAAATGTCTTTAACATTGATTGTGCTGTTGTTGCATCAAACTCAACAGCATCTTCGCCAAATGCTGGTGCAAGATATTGTTGAAATTCAAAAGGAGTCATTTTATAGATCTCTGCAGCACTTCTAAAATTTGCTGGAATTTCTTTTGTTGATGATTGGATTGCTTCAGTTGCATCCATAAATAATTCTCTCCCTATTTCTTGTGCTAAAATCCCTTTATTTACTCGCTGTAAACGATACTCACTTAACGTTTTATTCCGTTCACTTAATTTTACTTCAGCATTTGTACCTGCTTCAGCGAATTTTTTATAACGAATTAATCCGCTTGCAGTATTCTCCAGTTTGCCTAGATAATTTTCTACTCCATTGGTAACATCAGACAGAGCAATATTATGTGCATTGTCTATATCTTGACCATTGATATTCATGGTCTGCCAAAATTTCTCTTTATATTTTCTATTCCAGTGATTTTCTTCGTGTGTTAGACCTTCTTTTGTTACAAATGAATTAGTCCTTACTTCTGGATGTCCACCTATCATATCTGCAATTTCTTTCTTACTGTCTACATAATAGGGATTTTTCTTGGCTTGCTCATTTACATTGGCTCGCTGTTGTAAACTTGGTTCTCCATTAACTTCTTGATTTAGCTGAGATTGTGTTAATCCAAACTCCCTTAAGTCTTGTAATATCATACCAGCTTCAACCATCTTTACGCCTTGTGCGTAAGTAGCCTCCCTAATTTGTGCTTTAGGAGTCATGAACTCCATGGCATAATCAATCTCATCAGATTGGAATTTAACTCCTACAATTGCCTCACCTTCTTTTTGTAACCCAACCAACATATCCTCTGTGATTGGCTGACCACTCTTTTGCATTTCAATTATTTGATTTGCTACATAAGATTTTGTCTGCCTATGTAATTTACGTTGTTCATCCTCAAATCTGGTATTTTCTCTAGTTTCTGCTTGCCGTTGGTAGATTGCTAGGTCAGCTACTTTTTCATCACCAATAAAGTGCTCGGCTAATGTTCCTGTTTTACCAGTAGTTTCAATATTAAACCGTGAGTTAATGAATTCATTTAATTGATCAGTACTAATAGCACCACTTTTATGCCCATTCATTATAAAGTTTATGATTTCATCTCTTTTCTCCTTTGAAGGATTAATAGCATTAAGGTCATGTAAGCCCTGCGATCCATTTAGATTAAATGCATTTCTATAGATCTTATTTTTTTCAGCAGTAAGTTCTACATTTCTTGTGTCAATGCGTAGCTTTTGTAAGCTATTCATTGCTTTTGTTTCAGCAGATCTTACTTTAGGGGCAATGATAGTTGACATTACCTCAGCACTGATTGGCCTACCATTGATTGAAACGTTACCAATGAAATCCTGTGTGTAACTTTTTGCTGCAGCAATTTGATCTTCAACGGGTAAATTGCCATTCTCTATGATTTGTGTATTTAATCCAAACGTGTATTGCTGTACACTATTCTCTGCTAGAGCAACATTATCTACCCAAGCCTTAGAGCCTCGTGTTTTATATTGGAACTCATAAAGTGCATTAATTCGATCTTCAGACCATCCCTGTTGTTGAAGACCTTGAATGTAATCAGTTGCTTGGAATTGAGCTAAACTTAGTTGATCATTAAGTACTAAGACATTCTCTAATGTATCAAGGGTAAAGCCGTGTTCATAGGCTGCAACTGAAGCTGCTTGCCTATTTTCTGTCTGCTGCCTCTCAACATTTTCTGCGTACATCCCAGCTAGTTGAGGGACAAGACCAAATAGACCTTGTAGTTTCTCAGCTTGTGGATTTGCTGCTTGCTCTAGCCTTCGAGCATTATCAATTGTTGTCTGGTAATTTTGTGTGACAGCATTGATATGTTGCTTACGATTCTCTGTCTCCAGCCTGTAGTTAGTTTCTCTGGATCTCTCTTCTTGCCCCTGAGCAAACTGCATTGCCCTTAAATAGATATCTCTCTGCTGCATCTCAAAGTTATGATTTTCCTTCATACCTTTTATTTTTCTATTTGCAGCTTCGACTATCTTGCTTGCTTTATCAGGAGCTTGTTTTTGATTGGCACCAAAGCTACCTTCGGATGCCATTATTTTGTATTTAGACATAATTAATAATTAAAATCAAAGTTCATGTCACCGAGACCTAAATCCATGCTCCCAAAATCTTGACCATAACCAACATCTATTCCACCAAAATTATTCGTTAAAGCATTGCCAAAGAAACTATTTGCGTCACTAATGTCAGCTTGATAGTTATTAAAATCTAGGCTACTTACATTTCCTAAGCCTTGTTTAGCATAACCACCACCACTTGTGAATGCTTTTACAATGTCAGGTGTTGCTGCAGCTAGTGAACTCATTGCTTGACTAAATCCACTTTGCTGTGGTATGTAAGATGTATGTTTTTTAGGTTTAGGCGGCGGCTTAGGCTGATAAATATCTTGATACTCAGGTCGTGGTAACGCTAATGGTTTAGGCATGGCAGGGCTCATTTCTGGCTTAAGGTGAATCTTTGATCTGGCTACTGCATTTGCTTGACTTAAATCCATTTTTATCTTCCTCTTAACCTGTTTATTTCTAGCATCAACATTATTTCTGGTTTCTTCCAGCATCAGTTTATCTAGACTTAGCTGTGCCCTCATTGCTGCACCTTTCATACCAATATTATCTACTGCAATATCAATACCTTGCAGGCCAAACATTAACTCATCAGCAATGGCAGCTTCATTCGCACCAGCTTTTGCAATAGCAGCTTGCATTGCTTTTGCATTTGATCTACCTGAGCCACTTGCTTGCGCATCACCTGCTGCTTCCAGACTTTCTATGTACGAACGCTGTGTAGTATTCTGAGCATTAGCAGTCATCTTCCTGCCTTGCAGGCTGACCTCACGTTTTTTACTGGCTAACCCTGCTGTGTTTATATTATATTCAAGTAACGTGCTTTTCTCATCAAATAGTAAGCTGGTTAATTGCTCTGCATAAGCTCTTGCCTGCTGCTCTCTTCCAAATTGCGCAGCTTGTTTATTAAAACCTATTTGCTCTCTAGCAGTTTCTTTTGATTGGTTAAATGCTCTGTTTGCTTGATCAAATTCATATATTCGGTTGCCTTCAGAAAAAGTCCAATTTTGGATATTAGTTCCTTCTTGGAACGCTATATTTCTTTCATCGTTCCCTTTCTGTATTTTTAATCCTTTTTCTGCATGATCAGTAGCCCGTAGACTTTCATCCCAATTATATTTCCATACTTTTTTATTCTGCTTTTGCTGCTTCCCGGCACGTATTCCAGCGTGGTTTTTCTTATTGCCGCCGCCGCCAAATAAACCTCCTGCAGCTCCTCCTACTGCCATCCCAATAGGTATGGCTAACGGTCCAACAACCCCTGCTGCTATTCCTATACCCGCTGCAGCAGCACCACTTAGTTGTCCGACTGATTGACTTTTTTGTGGATCCATATCTAAGCCCTCCTATAGAAACGTGGTGTGTAATTTCCTTCCCACATCATTGCGTTTACAGCAACTGGAAAGGGTGTGTTGTTAAACATTCTCAATTTGAAATTCTCTGTACGTTGATGAATTGGTACTGTAAATACAGTTTCGTTATCTAATGGAACATCGTTTGCTAAATAGTTGTTGGCTTCGATTACAGGTGCTGTTGTAAACCATTCTTCAATAGCAAAGCTGATCACTGCATTAACTGCTGGAGCATTGCTAAAGACAATCGTTGTATCATTTGTAAAGCTGAAAGCTGTTGTGGCTATACCATTAACAGTTACCTTTACATCAGTTCGATCTTTAAAGTTTAAATCTAGTTTTTTATATGTATATGTTGTGGTTGAGCCATCACCTGTAAATGTAACTCGATAGGGTTCCCTACCTTTTTGCTTTACTTTGAAGCTCATACCACCTGATAATCCAACAGAAAACTTCATTCTTGCAATTGTTAGATTTGCAGTAAAGTCTGTAAAATTTGTTTCTGGTTTTAGGTATGTAGTTGGTAAATGTACATCAAAGTTGTATTTGAATCCAACAACTACATCACTAGCATTACTTGTCAGGTTTTTCCCTTTAACAATAAAATGAGGTCCTGTTCCATCAGTACTACGATCAGGTGTGACGGTAAATCCTGACTCAACAAAACTACCAGTACTTGTATTACCTTTAATAATCATTACTGGTGTCAGCTCATTTACATCATTGTAAGGAAGATAACACTTGGATAAGTTGTTAGTGCTGTCATATACAACGCTTGAAGCTGTAGCGTATAAGTCAATAGATGGGTTTACTTTTTGACCTTTATTGTTGACAATAATTGCTTGTTCAGGACTTTGACTTAATGCTGCTTTACTTAAAGTAAACTGATTACCTTGTTTAGTAACTGCATACATTTCATCCGAATGGATGGTTGTAAATTGTACGTTGCCTGGCATCGTCCAACTTACCCACGCCTGCATCAAATTTTCCTTTCCATCATTGTAATAACGGAAAACATACATTGTCTTGCTGTTTTGACTAGCAAGAGCAATCATTGAATTTTGTGGGCTCGATACAAGTTGATCAATATCTGGAGAAATCCATTCCTTTACAATTCTGGACAAATCCAATACTTGTGGATTTTCTTGTTGTCCACGAGTCACCATGCTGAAGCATCTCGTGTATCCAGGTGTCTTACTTATAAAGTTAAGGTATGTACCTACATCAACAGGTTCAACCGTGCTATCCATTTTGTAGTTCGATAGCGTTCTAATAGTTGCTTGCTGTGGAGTAAGAACACCATTTTCTGAAAACAGTATGAACTGCTGCTGCTCAGAGAATAGGATAATACCCTGCGCTGTTGGTAGTACAGAATGAAGTGTAGTTGGTTTAATCGAAGAACAGTTCATATCAATCGGATCAGACGATAAAATAGTCTGAGCTGTTTTAAAGAAGTAATTAAAATACTTCCCTGATTCACTCATTATGACATTATCGCCTGAAAGAAATCCTAACCTGTTGTTACTAAAGAATCCACCTGTAATTGTATGTCCTACAAAACTTGGATTACTGTTTGTATCTGCATCACCAGCTAACCTATCGGTGTATGCAATCTTCTTGAATGTAAATGAATTAACGCCTGTATTGATTATTTCGTGAGGCATTGTTTCATCATTTAATCCAGGAGATGTATTAGGAGATCTTGTCTCTTCCCAATAACCTCTCCCACTAGTATTGTTGTCCGCAATGAATTCAGCAAAGTAATCATCTAATGCTGAAATATTGTTTACAATTTTTACTGTATGTCCGTGATAGCTTTCGGTTGGTAGAGAAGATATGCTTGTAACTTCATCTTGAAATGTATCTAGATTAAAATTCTGTCTGCCGCCCTTTCCACTCAAGGTAAAATCTACAGGTGTAGAGCCGTTTGTTCTGGTAATCCTCAGACTACTAGTACCATTGATTGTTACTGCCCACGTATCATTAAAGCTTGCATTGCTTGCACTTTTTTGAGCAGTAATTGTTGATTCAATTGCGGTTTTTAGTTGTGTTAGAAATGTATCGTAAGACGTGTCAGTGGCATTTGATGTAATTGTTGTAGCAACATTCTGCAATGTTACTGTATACTGTTCTGAAGCAGCTACCTCAGATACTACAACTATACCTTGTGTTAAAGGTGTGACAGTTGTGGCTGCTCTTTGAGCAATTACTTTTGAGTTGTTGATTACAAGTGTAGTATCCTGAACTGTTATTAGTTTGTAGTTATCTTTCGTACCATTCAGGTAGGTATTTGGATTGTACCCGTTGTCTATTTGATTTGTAATTGTACAAGCTGTGCCACTTAGCGCGTTCCAAATATAAAAAGCATTTCCTTTTATACATCCAATGTATTCCTCATCATCATCTCTGTTGATGTAAAACCATTTTGCATCATCATACGTTGTACCTGTTCCGAGGTTTGCAATATGCTTAAAGCCTGGTCTTTTTGTAAGTCCATAGGTGGCATCGGGAAAGCCGTTGTAGCACTCACGGACCTGACCGGGGAGCATTTTGTCATCTGATTGTTTTGAGACTCCACCAAGATAGTTAGAGATCCGTTGAGTTACTGCTGCCATTTATCGATAAAGTGCGTTGTATGGTTTGTAGCTGTTGTAGGTGTTTGTATTACCGGGATGTCCAAAGTATGTATAGTCCCCTTGATTACATTCATACTCCATTGCCATAGCCCTGGCAAACGCTTCTTTTTGTTGAAGCATTTGGAATTGATTGCTATCTCCTACGATTCTGCTACTTACAATTGCAGCAGTTCTGTTGACAATATAGTCAGCAATAGGTGTTGGGATATCTACCCAGTCAAATAGCCATGTGATGTCACATTCCATTTGTTTTGTAAATGTAAATGTGTGGTGTGCTTTGTCGTATAGTTTGCCGCTTCGTCTTACAACATCTAGTTCTACATTTGATGCATTTTGAGTTGGATCAATTTGTAGGATATTGTTTGGAATCAGTATTTCGTTGTTCGTATCAGGGGTCATTGGATAGTGACCCTCTTTATTAAATGTCCATCCCTCAGCCTGGACTTCCCGTGAGACTTCTAACAAAGTCTGGTATGCAATCGCAACGTCCGGGTTGGTTTGATCAAGGGTAGTCACAGGCGCTTGACCACATGACTGCAGGATTGTATTTACAGCAGGTAGCTCTTGCTGAGCATTAGTGGTAGGAAAAGCCATATAAGTAAAAAAAAGGGACCCCGAAGGATCCCCATAAAGTGTATAAAAATCAGAATGTAGAAGGAGCTGAAGCACC
>Ga0181411_1000069_pt1 | contig 30668 bp, 19 predicted proteins | sample 34SPOviralmetaG_FD_130114 | JGI IMG/M metagenome (GOLD analysis project Ga0181411, IMG submission 130114) | Marine viral communities from the oligotrophic San Pedro Time Series (SPOT) site, San Pedro Channel, CA, USA - 34 SPOT_SRF_2012-07-09 | ecosystem: Environmental > Aquatic > Marine > Strait...
ATAATCCAATCACATATGATACAAGTGATTTAGCAGACAATATGATTTGGGAAGAAAGAATATCTAATTGGTTTGGTGGTTGGAAAAATGTTTTTGAATTAGATTCAATTAGTGAAACAGAAACTGTTCTAAAAATACGAGACTTTATTAAAGACAAAGGTTTTGTAACCAAGAAAAATATATTAGATTATCTTGGTTGGGGTGTTAGAATTAAATTCAGTCCTTATAGAAATGCATTAAGAAAATACAAAGAAATTAAATTTACCAAATATGGTTATGAATATATAGGAGAATAATGAAAAAATTAACAGCAAATGAAATACAAAGTAATTGGGAAGAACTGATAGCTATCATCAATAAATATGTTGGTGATGATAGAAGAGACAACCTTATGAAGTTTTATGATGACTTCAAAGATAGAATGATGTTTGCACCGGCGAGTGCTAAAGGACATTATCACAACGCGATGCCCGGTGGATATGTTGAACATATTCTTCACATTGTAAGCAACTCACTTGAATTAAAACAAGTGTGGGCAAACAATGGAGCTGAGATTAACTTCACAGATGAGGAGTTAGTCTTTGCTGCTTTACATCACGACTTAGGTAAGGTTGGTGATTTAGAACACGACTATTATATCCCACAAACATCAGACTGGCATAGAAAAAATCGTGATGAGATTTATACTCACAATCCAGCTCTTCAATATATGAAAGTACCTGATAGAGGGTTATGGTTACTTCAACATTATGGTGTCAAGGTTACTGATAAGGAATACATTGGGATTAAATTAACGGATGGTTTATATGATGAGGCTAACAAGGCATACTTGATGTCTTGGAATCCTGACTTTGGATTGAGAACCAATATGGCTTACATTCTTCATCAAGCCGATATGATGGCTACACATATTGAATCCGACCAATGGAATAGAGGTGAGGAATCAGGTGAACCAATAAATACAAAAGTTCCAAAAACAAAAGATGAACAAAAACAAGTAGACAATCTCAAAAATAAATTTGATGAATTGTTTTCTAATTAGGAGATAGTATGTGGATATTTTTAACAATATTGTTTTTCTTAATAAGTGCCTTTACATCTACATTGGTGTATTACTCTTTACGAAGAATAACACAATACGAAGAATTAATTTTAGAAATTCAACAAGTAATAAAATTCTCAACGGATAAAATGAAACTTGTAGATTCTAAAGGACATTATGAATCAGATGATGAGACAGGTTTTTTCTTTGAACAATTAAAACAAATTCAATTAGCCCTTGATGGGATATTTGAAGAGGGAGCTACAAATGACAAAAAAACAAAATAAAAAAGTTAATGATGTTAAAGCTGAAATTAAAAAAATAACAAAAAAGAAAAAACGAAAAGTTTATTTTGGGCAAGAGGATCAAGATGCAGTTGTGGAATATAATTCATCAACTGATGATAATGAAAGAAATGTAATTTATGGTACAAGAATACATAAAGCTTTTGATAAACTTGCTGAAAATATAATTAATACTTTTAAATTTACTTATTTTGATTATGGGTTTGAAGATATTAAACACGAAGTTGTAGCCTTTATGGTAGTGAATATGCATAAATATGACCACACAAAAGGTTCAAAAGCATTTAGTTATTTTTCAGTTGTGGCTAAAAACTATTTAATTCTCCATAACAATAACAATTATAAAAAATTAAAATCTCATGATAAAATGGATGCATTGGATAGGCAACATAAAGCGAGTGGGTTTAATGAATCTGACTACATAACTTTAACAGATGAAATCGTTGAATATTTTGATAATAATATGAACACTATATTTAAAAAAGATAGAGATTTAAAAATTGGATACGCTATTATAGATTTAATGAAAGCACGAGAAGATATAGAAAACTTCAATAAAAAAGCAATCTACATTTTAATTAGAGAAATGACTGATGTGGAAACAACACATATAACATCAGTTGTTAATGTTTTAAAAAAACACTACAAAAAACTATTAAATAAATACTATAATAATGGTTCAATTTTATTCAATACCTCAAGTTCATTCTTTTAAATACTAAACCCACTTCATTGTGGGTTTTTTATTTCATACAATTTCTTACAAATTTAATATTTATATATGAATAAGTACATCTAATAGGAGGTGTTATGTCAGACAATAATGAAATATTTGAGGGAAAAACTTTCCAAGATTTAACAAAGGACATCTATGAGAACACTACAAAGCGTAAAGTTCAAATAGATTTGTTAATATCAGAAATACACGGATTCATTACAACCATAGATGATGTGGTTATGGTAGCTCCTATCATAAAAGAATATATGGATACTGCTGTTCGTAATGATGAACATCTGGTTAAATTAGCTGGTGTATTGCAAAGAATTATTTCTAAATCACAAGGTGACTCTGATGAGTCAATGTTATTAAGTGATGAGGAAAAAGAAGAATTAATGGGAACACTTCAAGATACTGTAAATGATTTACAGAAAGAAAGTGATAAACTTGAGGCTACAAAAAACAAAACAATTGATTTGGGGACTAATTAATGGGCTCTTTATTTACAACAAATGAAGATTTAACTGCAAAAGGAAATCTTGGTAAACCTATAAGTGTTCCTTATTATTTACAATTTGTGCCTGGATATTGTGCTGAAGTTGTACATTCAGAACAAAGTTTAAGATATAATGGGCCAAATAGTATAAATACAATTATAGCTCTTCCCCACGCCACTGATAAAGTCTATAAGACAAGAGCTAGTGCTGGTGAAGAATATAGATATTATCCTTTATTAAGAACAATGAATGATGTACCATCTAAAGGAGACCCAGTATTGTTGTGTACTATTGGTAAAATAAAATATTATTTAGGTCCTCTGAATACTGATAATAATAATGCTACTTGGAATGATGACCCATCATTTAGACCTGACCCATTATTTTCATTTGGTGGTTCGGATGATACTTTGGGTAAAGTGTCTCCAAGAGGGATAAGAGGAGAGGGGCCAAATTTTAATAGAGATGTAACTTATGATAGAATGGCTAAAAGAAGAAAAGAAGAATTAGATTATGGTAATGCTATTTTTGAAACAACTGGTGATACATTGATTGAAGGTAGGCATGGAAATAGTTTAAGAATTGGAAGTCGTAGTAATAATCCATATATGTTTATATCTAATAAAAGAAATCCAAGTAATAAGTTTGAAAGTATAAGTGATGGTAGTTTAATCAGTATAACATCGAATGGAACATTAAGACAACATTTTGATGGCCTTGTTGATGATGATAACAATGATGTTGAATTTGGATTATCAGTTGATAGTCTAACCAATTCATCAAATACAATAGGTGATGTGTTTACTGATTTAAATGGTGGTAGTGATATATATCTTTATGGTTCAGAATTTCAAGATAAAGAAGTAGTTAATGAAGATGGAACAGTAACTGTATCCACCATACAAAAAGGTATTGATGGTAATCAAATATTATTTCATTCAGATAGAATAACTTTAAATTCAAAACTTGATGATATTTTTGTATCATCAATTAAAGACATACACATTGGTGCTGGTAGACATTTAACATTTACAACAGCTGGAGGGGATGAAGTAAATAATACGGATAGTGTTATTTTTCAAACATCAAATTTTAATATCGGTAATCCTTCAAGAAAAGATATGCAACAAATGGTGTTAGGTAATGATTTATTCGATGTATTACAAACAATTGTTGAATTTATGGGTAGATTACAGGTCCTTACAAGTTTAGGTATTCAGACACCACTTACTGTTGGTAAGTTTGCTGGTGATATATCACCCGGAGAACCATTAGCAGTTGCAATTCAAAATGAAATAATACCAATAATTGAAACTATGTTGAGTGCTAAACATAATATAGAAAGTAATACATAAAAATAAGAGGTAATTATGAAAAAGAAAAAAACAACAAAACAGATAATCAGACAAATCGTTAGAGAAGAAGTTGCGATGGCTATCAAGGAAGTGATAACTGAATTAAAACAACCAACTCAATCTCAACCACAACCTAAAAAAATAATTGAAAAAAAATCATTTACAAATAATTCAGTATTAAATGATGTATTGAATGAAACAGCTAATGGAGATGATTGGAAAACATTAGGTGGTAAAGAATTTACAACTGATAGAATGAGTGAATTGATGGGTAAACAATATGGTGATATGATGAATAAAAATACACCACAAGCTGTTCCATCAAGTGACCCAATGAGTCAGTTTTTAAATAAAGATTATAGTGAAGTTTTAGAAAAAGCTGAACAAAAACAAAAACAAAAATACGGAAAATAAATAATGGGATTAAGACAAAAATTAATTGATGCTAAAGTAGATGCATTACAAGAATCATTACAAGAATCTATTGAATTAGATACGAGTGAAAATTCGGCTATTTATTTAGAAGCTGACTACACTGCTAGAGCTATTCTTGAAACATTGTCTGAAGCTAACTTAACTATAACAAAATTTAGAGCACCCGTTGTGGTTGAGAGTTTAAAAACACCTGACCAAGTTGTAAATATTAAATTAGAAACATTGTTAGGAGATAAAGCTCCTATTTTAAAAGCTTTAAGAAAACTACCAATACCAGCTATAGGTGAAATTGTAGATAAATTAGAGAGTGAAATTGAAAAGGCCATAAGACCTTTATTACAAGGTGGAGCTGCTTTGGCTGGATTAGATTTAGGAAAAGATAATGGTGGTTTGGATTGTGTTGGTTATGTGGTTATTGGTGAAGACCCGGACTCTGTGGAAAATTTTGATGTTGAAGATGAAGATGGTCAAAGAGATAATACAACTGTAAATTTATCACTTGAAGACCTTGAAGGACTAATGTAATGGCTATTAAAGATATATCAAAAAAACCTTTTATTCAAGACAATGATACCAATGTTAAAGTTGGTATTGATTTACCAATTCGTAGGGGTGCTGAACAAGATGGATTTTTTGCAACAACTTCAACAACTATTGAAGCTGTAAAAAATAATATAAGAAATTTATTACAAACCGAAGAAGGTGAAAGATTTTTTCAACCAAATTTAGGAATAGGTTTAAGACAATTATTATTTGAAAATATTACGGATAAAAATTTAATTGGTATTCAAGATTCTATATTGGACAAGATAGAATTTTGGTTACCTTTTGTTGAAGTAAGAGATATTCAAGTTTTAAGTAGAGATAACAATACAGATGTAGGAGCAAATGAAATAAGAGTTAAAATATTATTTAACATTAAACAAGACCCAAATACTTTGGATTCTATCACTTTAGATTTTAGTAGTGATATATCAGAGATTGAATCAAATACATCAAGTGGTGGTGGATATTAATTGGAGATAACAAATGCCAAATTATGGTAAAGAAAATTTTAAAGAATCAAATGTAAATTATTTAAATAAAGATTTTGGAGCATTAAAACAATCATTGATGAATTATGCTAAATCTTATTTTCCAAATACATATCGTGATTTTAATGAGACATCACCTGGTATGATGTTATTGGAAATGAATGCGTATGTTGGTGATGTGTTATCATTTTATGTTGACCAACAATATCGTGAAATGTTATTACCTTTGGCTGAAGAAAGAAGAAACATAATCACAATGGCTAAGATGTTTGGTTATAAAGTAAAACCAATTGTTCCTGCTTATGTTGATTTAACATTTAAGTCAGATGTAAATGTAAGTAGTGGTGATGCATCAAAAGTAAATTATAATCACGCGGGTGTATTTGATGCTGGTATTGGGGTAGTATCATCGACTGATTCTAATATTACTTTTGAAACATTAGAACCAATTGATTTTAGAATTGAAGATGACAGTGATACTAATACAATTGGCTCTACAAACGCTATTAGTGGTTTAGCAGAAACTTATACTTTATCAAGAACCACACGAGCAGTCAGTGCAACTCAAAAAACAATTACATTCCAAGTAGGAATACCTGAAAAATTTAAAACATTAATCATACCTGATACAAATGTTATTGATATTATTTCTTGTGTGGATTCAAATAATAATAATTGGTATGAGGTTGACTTTTTAGCACAAGATAAAGTTCCAATTCAAATTCACTATACAGACGACATAAATAGAGCCTCAGCATATGCTGATGCGGAGGGTGGATTGGATTCAGGTACTGCTGTTCCTTTTTCATTAACTTATATTAATTCACCAAAAAGATTTACTCGTGAAACAAATCAAGACAATACAACTTCATTAGTGTTTGGTAATGGTGTGTTGAAAGATGGTACAGATGGTACTATTGACCAGGGATATATTGATATGGAACAAGTTGGTATTGTAATACCTGGACAGACAAATGATTTAAATCAATCTATTGACCCATTATTGGGTAATGAATATTCAACACTTGGTGAAACACCAAACAACACAACTTTAACAATCACTTATCGTGTAGGTGGTGGGATTAATTCAAATGTTCCAGGTGTAGATTTGACAACTGGTGTAAGTGATATTACAGCTATTACACCAGCTCTTGGTACTGCAACTTTAACAAGTGTAACAAACAATAATCCAGCTCGTGGTGGTAAGGATGAAGAAGATACAATTGAAATAAAAGAAAAAGCCAAAGCATTTTTCACAACACAAAACAGATGTGTGACTAAAGAAGATTATGAAGCTAGGGTGTTAAACATACCAAGTAAGTTTGGAAACATAGCAAAAGCATATGTGACAAGAGAAGCTCCTGAAATTCTTGGTGATTCTAATTTAACACAATTACAAAACTATTTTAATGATATAGATAGTGGTGTTACTTTTTTCCGAGACTACCTTAATTCACCACAATTTACATTAAATTTAAACAACTTAATCAATGGGACAGGCAATATCGAAACAGTGATTTCTGGATTGGATGCCATTCTAGCATCAGAGATTGACGATATTGAACAACCTGATATAAGTAATTTAGCTAGAGAATTAGAATTAGGAACAATAAACATTTATGTATTGGGATACAATAATAAAAAACAATTAGTTGGTAACACTCATTTCAGTAGTGTAGGCCTACCAACAACTTTAACATCAAACATAAAAAATTATTTAGAAAACTTTAAAATAATGACTGATACTGTAACAATCAATGATGGGTACATTGTAAACTTTGGCGTTATATTTGATGTGGTTGCTGAAAAATATGCAAACAAACAAAAAGTAAAATTAGATTGTATTCAAAAAATTAAAGATTATTTTAGAATAGAAAACATGCAATTCAATCAACCAATTTATAAAAGTAATTTAGAATTTGAATTAATGGGTGTAGAGGGAGTTCGTTCTATTGGGCATGTAACCCTTACTCAAGATTATGATTATTTTTATTTAGAAGACAGTGGTGATGGTGAATCATTAACTTCACCCACATACACATATTCTCGTGAAGGAGATGAATTTATAGACCAATCAGGTGGAGAGGGAACAGCTGGTTATGGTTTTAAATATAATTTTGCAACTGCTCTTTCAGATGATGGTACAATTGTATTACCACCAACTACAGATAACCCAGCTGTATTTGAATTAAAAAATCCAAACGAAAACATAGAAGGGAGGGTTAGATAATGCATCATTTTATTTTTCCAACACAAGACAATTGGATTTCAAGTGGTAGTAGTAAGATAGATGGAACTTCCTTCAAAGACCAAAACTTCGGAAGAGACCAAATACTTGAAGTCAAAAAAGAATTTTTTAACACGTCATTCGACCATCAGACAAGAGCATTGGTTAATTTTAGTGGAACGGAATTTACTGAACTATCAAAATCAGTTGCTGATGGTACAATATCATCTAATGCTAAATATTATCTAAGGTTGTTTGAAGCTGAGGGTAATGCAGAAATGACTGAAGAATATAAATTAGCTATTCAACCAATCTCACAATCTTGGGTTGAGGGTACTGGTAAGTTTGGAGACAATCCAAAAACAACAAATGGATGTAGTTGGGAAAATCGTAGTAATCCAATTGGGGGTAATGCTTTAACTTGGAGTAAAGCTGATGGTACTAACAATCAAGGTGTATCTATATACTCTGTAAGTTCATCTACTCAAACTTTTTCAAACCAATCACCAGATGTAAATGTTGAAGTAACAGATATGATGAATATGTGGTTAGAAGGTAGAGGAGAAAATTATGGAATGTTAGTTCGTTTTAGTGGTAGTCAAGAAACAGATGAAACTACTTTTGGACATTTAAAATTCTTTTCAAGAAACACTCATACAATTTTTTCACCAAAACTTGAAGTCAGGTGGGATGATTCATCATTCTCTACTGGTTCATTAAATGAATTAACAATGAGTGGATTAGCTGATAATTTTTTATATATGAAAGGTTTGAGGGAAAGTTACAAAGTTGGTGAACGAGTTAAGTTTAGAGTTGGTGCTAGGAAAAGATATATTCAAAAATCCTTTACTACTTCAGTTCAAACTTTGACTGGTTCATACATAACTAATAGTAGTGGTTCATATGCGATTAAAGATGTTGCTACTGATGAATTTATTGTTCCATTTAAAGATTTAACAGGAACAAGTTATACAAAACTTAGTTGTGATAGTAATTCAAATTATTTTATTCAATATTTGGATGGATTTTATCCTGATAGAGTTTATAAAATATTGTTAAAATTAAAATATGATGATGGACAAGAACAAGTGTTTGATGATGATTTTGAATTTATAGTTAAAAGGAAATAAATATGCCAGTTCCAGTAGAAGAATTATTAGATAAAATAGCCGAAGCTTTAATAGAGCACAATGGTATTGATACAACAGATGTTATAAATAATCAAAAATTTATTCTTAACGGACAATTACAATCAGGAGCGGGCGGTGATGTATTAGCACTATTTCAAAAAGATATTGAGGCGAATGTAGAAGACAATTTGCAAACTGCAGCTGACCAAATAGATGATTCTGTTGGGTTTAATATTTATATTCTTGGTCAAAATGAAAATGTAACCATAACCATTATAGGTGGTGGACTTCCAGATGGAGGTTTACCTATTACTGATTTAGTCATTGGTGATGGTAATCCATTAAATTTAAGTCAGTTTATTCCGATAGAAAATAAAGAATCAATTGTAGATATAGAACGGGCTGAAGAATTTTTAGATACAAATATTTATGAATTACTTCCAAGTGGTGATACTCGACAATCAAGAATCATTAGATTATTTCAAGAATTAAACGCACTACTTCCACCAACTCCACCCGATTTTGATGTTAATCCACAAGACGGGATTGTTGATAGAGATGAATTTGGTGATTGGATTAATGCAGAACAATATAGTCAAGATAACAGTATATCATATACTCAAGATAATTCTGATGAAAGTAATATTGATGAGGAAGATGCTTTTGTTCATAGACTAAAAAGTACAGCCAATGACACAAATTCAACAAGAACCATTGAAGATATTTATAATACAATACTTCCTTATCTAACCGATATATTAGAAGACCCTATTTTACCACAAGATGATAGACCAAAGTATGAAAATCAATCAAGTGGATATTTACAATTTAGAAATTTAAATCAAGGTATTATTATTCGTAATACAAATCAAGAATTTGTAAAGGGATTAAATCCAAACACTCAAGATTATTTATCAACGGGTTTTACTATCACGATGTGGGTTAGATTTTTAGATAAGGTATCAGAAGGTACATTGTTTAATTTTGGAAATCCATTAAGAGATGAAAATCCATTTGGATTTAAATTAGAAACCTACGTGTTGGGTAAGGATGACCCTAATCCACATGGTGGTGGTGTACATACCACTTGGGGTGAGTTTGATATTTATTGTCAAGACAGAATAGATAATCCTGGAACAAATGATATTTATTTACCAAGATATGAAAATTCAAATACTGCTCGTTATGTTAGACTTGTTGTTGAGGATAATGGGGTATTAAGAGATTCACATACTGGTGTAGGTGGTGGACAAAAAAGACCTGACATCCCACTTTTACCTGGCAGTGTAACAAGAGATATAGCATTAGCTCAAACAACATTCATACCTGAAGATTTTCAAGAATGGTATTTCATATGTGCTTCATTCAATTCTGCTGTTGATGAGGATAATTCACACACACCACCTCAAACCGACCCATCAGGTATAAATTTAAGTCATAGTACAAACTATTGGTTAAATCATATAGACCCAACTACAGGTGAAAGTGTTGTAAACTCAGATTACGGAAACAGATGTAAAGTGGAAATTATTTCAAAATCAGATTTACTACGAGCTCGTGGTTTTAAATCATAGGGATTTAAACAATGGCTGACGAAAATAATAATAATAAAATAAATCCAAGCGGACTTACAAATAGAACTGAAGAGGGTGGCTTTGGTGGTATTGGTGATGGGGAAATAACACCAAGACCTAGACCTAGACCGAGACCTAATGATGGTCACAATAATGATGGTCATCATCATCATAATCATAAACATAATGGTAATGGAAATGGTTTAGGTGGTTTAGATGGAGAAACTGGTGATGGTGATGTTGCTGGAGGTGGTGGACCAGATGGTGGTGGTGGTAATCAAGAATGTTTCGTTGCTGGAACAAAAGTCAAAATGTCAAATGGTTTGGAAAAAAACATTGAAGACATTAAAATTGGTGAAAAAGTTCTTTCTTACAATGTTCATACAAAAAAATTAGAATTAAAAAAAGTAACTAAATTATTTACACAAGTACACGATTTAGTTGATGGTGACATTACTGTTAAAACAAAATTCAACAATGGTGTGGAAACTCACAACACAATTGCAAATCCATTTTGGTCAAAAGATAAAGGATTCGTAGCAGCTGATGCTGAAAGATGTAATAGATTACATAAATGGGTTAAACAAAGTAATAAAGGAAAAGACACCGAACAATTAAAAGTTGGTGATACATTGTATCATTACAATGGTGAAGAATTACAAGAAGTAATGGTTACTGAAATTGAACACATTGTAGAACCATACATTAGAACATATGATATAACCATTGAAGACAACCATACTTTTTTCGCTAATGGTATATTGACTCATAACTCCGGTGGTGATGCAGGTGATACTCCTGATGACAGTATTAATACTTATATACGTGGTTGTTTTGACCCAGGTGCAGATAATTACTATTGTGATGACCCCGACATCCCTACCCCTTGTTATGAAGGTTGTCCACCTGATGCTGACGCATGTTTAGATGATGGTAGTTGTACATATGGTGGAGTAGATACTACTTATTCTGACGCTCCTAATCTTTTATGTTGTCTTTCAAACACTCACGATGGAACAGTTAGATACGGTGGTGAATTTCCATTTAGTGATGTGGAAAGTATTACTGAATTATATTATGGTGATAGTGAACTTAATGTAGGAAATGTTTATAATGCAGAGGCATGTAATCAAGTAGATTGTAGTATTCAAGAATTTGATAATGAACAAAATTTAATTCCAAAAGTACACTTTGATGGCCATTGTGTTAATTCATTAGGAACACATGGTAAATTTGGACACAATATTGTTTTTGATTATTATTATGATACAATTCTTAGAAACTTTGATTATAATGATGAAGGTGAGGGTGATATTACAACCCCATCACTTTACCATTATCCATTTGTTAGAACAAGGTTTGATTTTGATGATTCTTCAGAAAGCAATGCTATAGAATATAATAGAGATGTCGAAAACGAAAATAGATATTTTGAACCAATTACTCATACGAGTGTAGTCGATGAAGACACATGGGATGATTTTAATGATGGTTTAAATAATGGAGATAGTGTTATATTTGGTGATGCTGAATATGATATTGGAGTACTTAATGAAGTATTTGATAGATTTCAAACTGGTGTGGATAAGGACGGAACTGAATTATATAATTTACCAATTTATAGAGAATTAAGTTGTCAAGATATTGAAAATAATGCGGGTATTGTTGTAGGTGATTATACTGGAAAAAAAGAAGATTATGATTTAGGGATAGGTTTTACCAAGTCACCATTTAGTTCTGGAGACATTCCAGAAGTTGATAATGAAACATATACATTAGGTGATAGTCACTCTAAAGGTATTGATTTTTGTGGTGGTGATGCATTGGTTACTGAAGCATTTCAAATTTTATTTGATAAACCATTGTACTTTAGAATAATAATGAACATATTTGCAAATCACCCAATAGATATATGGTTTAACCCTATTACTGAAGATACTCAAATTCCAAATCCAACTATTGGTTTTGGACTTGATAGTAGTGGTGTTGACGACATTATTGCTACTATAGAAGGTGAAGAATATATAAAAGATGTTTTTATAAATGATGAAAAATTGAACAGAGATGTATTGATAAGAATTGGATTCCCCTTACCACCAATTTCATTTAATGAAATGGATTGTGCTGGTATAAGAGGTTCATATCTTCAATTAGTTGATGAATTTATTGGTGAGGTAGAAGCACTAACATTTTTTGCTGATTTTCAAATACCAAATGTAGAAATTGAACCAACGATGAAAAATCAATTAGATGTATTGAGTGGAATTGATTTACGAGAAGATGGTTTAAATGCTTGTGATTATATAGAATTTATGATTTTACCAGGTGGTGACATTATGGATGGTGATGGAATTTATTATAAAGGTATGGACATTCCATTTGATTATTTTGAATCCCCATATGATAGTAATGCGAATAATACTGAAGCAGGTGATATGACAAAAGAACAATATGTAAGAACTTTTGATTGTAATACTGAACTTAATAACAATATAAACTTTAGTAAAATGAGAGCCGTGTGTAAAGATGGTTCATCGGTTGAAATGGCACAAGCTGGTATACAAGGTAATGGGTCTGTAACTATAGATTACGAAGACCCTACTGAAGCATTTTTCAATACAGGTGTGGAAGCTTGTAATTCAATATTAAAATTAAATTCAAGTCAAGAACTATATTATTTATCAGACAATGATGGTAAAGAATCATTAGGTATTTTCTTTTATGATAGTGAAAACAAACTATCTGAAAATTTTATTAATGATAAAGATGAATCATTTGAACAATATGTTTATAAAAATGGTATTAAAAATGGTAATGGACGAGATGTTGGATATACCTATACAGAGGCGTCTTGGAACAATTTGGGTTGGGGACAAATTTATGAAGCTGAGAATTGGACTTTAATTGATAGCGTTGCAACGGACTTTAGTTTAAACCATTATTCAAATAACATATCACCATATTGGAGAGCGAGTTATTTAGAATGTTTTTCACATAATAAATGTATTGTAGTTGATACTTTGAAACCACTTATACAAAATGGTGTATCTGGATATGACCCAAGACAAGGTCTTACTACTTTTATAGATAGAGATGATTTACCAGAAATTGCACGAAGAAAAAAACAAAAATTTAAATTATCTTTTATGATGAAAACAATTGACTTAGGTGTTGGAGTTGATTTAAAAAATACAGGTATACATACTGTTTTAGAATTTGATAATTCTAAGGTTAGTAATGATAATAAAACATTTACACAAACTAAAATAGAAACAAAAGAATATAAAACTTCACAATGTTCACCATATGGTAAAAATCCAAATCATTATTCTGCTATTTTGACTGAAGACAGATATTGTAAACAAACACGAGCTTCATTTACAAATAATAAAATAAATGAATGGCAAAAAATGGAGTATGTGTTTGAAGTTAATACCGATAATAATCTTAATTCATACAAAGGTATAAATTTATATTTAACACCTTTAGATTATGCAAAATTTGAAGGAGATTTGTATACTGAATCAAATGAAGATTTATCTTATTTAGAAGATAATGCTTCTGTGATTTTAATAGATAATGTTGAATTTAAAGAAGCTTATGATTTTCATCCAGATGTTGACGTGAGAAAGAAAAAAGGAACAAATGATTATGGATTAGTAAGTTTAACAGAATATTATGATAGATTTAAACCAACTACTAATCCTGATAAAGTAATAGAAGAATTTAACGATACAACTGCGCCATTGGAAGTACAATTTTATTTTTATCCAAGATTTCCATATGATAATACATTATCACCAAATAGAGAAATACTTTTAGAGGAATTTGAATTTAAACAATTTTATATCTCTGATGTGGATTGGGGTGATGGTTCACCAATTGAATTTACAACTGAACCAGAAAACATAGGAACAGATGTAGCTGTTTATCATACTTATGAAAAATCTGGAACATATGAAGTACAAGGAACTATGTTTATAACAGTAGCTGAGGAATACTCATACTCACTAAATCCTGGTGATAGAGAGTATAATGGTAATTTAGGTGTTGGTTATAATAAAAAATTTAGGATAAAAATTAACATTAATGAGGGGTTAGATGAAGACTTTACATATTTTGGAACTGATGGTTTTTCATTTATTCCATATAAAAACACTTTACCACTTATAGGTGGATATTCAGAACAAAGTATTTATTATAAATCTTTAAAAAGAAATCTTGGTATTATTGATACAACTACATTTAATAATTTATTAGTAGAAAGTGAATTACTCACAAAAGATTTTCACGGGTACAACGGTACAGATGGAGCTAATACATCAGCTGTAGAAGTGACATTAGGTGGTGAAGATGGTTGGTATAAAACTCTTAGAGTAAATGAATTAACAGGTAATACAAACACAGAATTTCTTATGAGTAATAATGTTCCTGTAATTCCTGGTGTTACATATGTGGAATCATTTGAATTAAAACACGATGGAATAATTGATGAATTAGATATAACATTTTTTAGGGTTGGACCTAGTCATCGTCTTGTAGATGCGACAATTGAAGATTTGGGTGTAGATGTTGATGGTAATTTTCATAAAAGAGTTTCAGCACAATTTACAACTGAAGATGGTGATATTAAAATAAGAGCTATTGATTTTAAAAATGTTAATGATGATGATATTGATGGAGATTTTACATTTTTAGCAGTTAAAAATATTAGGTTTTATTCTTTAGAAGATTTATCAAATGCTTCATTAGTGGATGTTAATTATAAACGTATATCAGATAGATTACAAACAGAGTTAGCTTTTCAAAAAATGGATGATTCATATAATGACAGTGGCGCATTTAATATTTTAAATTATTATCAAACACCACTTGAAATAACTGAAAATACATCGGATGAATATTTAGCCACTTTACCATTTCCAAGATACTTTCAAGAATTTGATATACTTGATGAAAATGAATTAACTGTTGAAACATATAATAGATGGGTTTTTGAAGGAAGGCCTGATATAGCAGGAGTTGTATTACATAACATGTCAGAAGAAAGAGCTCAAATTGGAATTGTTGGTATTAAGAATATAGGAATGGGTTTTAATGTTACATTGGCTAAACCATTTGATGATTATAATTCTATGCCACTTAACTATGAACTTTTTGACCAACCATCACTTGAACTTCCTATTAGTACTTATGCTTGTGCTACAGTTTTTGGAGGTGATGGTGATTTCAATGGTGGTGATTATGCAGTAACACAAGCAGTTGGTACAGCTATTGATGATGATGGGGGTGAATGGGAAACATTTGATTGTATAGTGACTGATATTGATGAAGAGAGGAATGTAAATTTACCCACAATAAGTGAAAGTGATACTTATAATCCACCTGAAGTTTATATAAATCCAACTATAGAAAGACAAACGGAACAATATACTGGAAAACAATTTAGTTCACTTAAAGAACAACTTGGTAAATCTATTGGTGATTTAGATATTACAAGTATAAAATATTATGATACACCAAAATCCATATGGGAATTGCTTGGATTTGAAGAAGAAGATTTAGAACAAATTGGAACACCCGATAATTCAAGATATTGGAAAAACATTATTCCTGAAGATTACTCTATTTATAATAGAGAGGGTATTAATATTAATTCATCTCCAATAATAGACCCAAAACCATTTTATGAATTTGAAGAAATATTATCACCTGAATATTTTTCGGGTGATGTGATAGGTCAATTGGTATGTGCACAAGGTGATGAAAATTGTCAAAGTAAATATGTAAATGGGGCTGAAGCATATGCTGAAGCTGCTGGTGAAGGTTTTAATTGTCCAGGTAGTTTTAGTAATGAAGAAGGAACATTTTGTGACAACATAGATAAAATATACCCTAATACAAATTATAATCTTATGACATTTATACCAGGCACGGTTGAGTTTTGTCACCCATTACTTGGATGTACAGGATTTGATAAAGGTGAGGGAATTATGTTAGAAGGACCAATGAATTATGACCCAAATGATTTCAACGTAATTTATACTGGACCATTTATGAGTTTTAATATTGTTAGTTTTGCTATGGTAGTGGATACTTATTCACAACAAGAGTGGTTAAATAATTATTACTATCCTGTATTACCAAGATATGGACTAGATGGAAAATTCATTGAAGATGATTTTCCAAATGACAACATTCCATTTTCATTAGAAGGAAATATAACTGATGAGTATGAAAAAAATCAAAACTTATTAACAAATTTATCAGTAGATATGATTGATACAAATGTTTTAAATGATGGTAGTGGAGAAAATAATAAAGGATTTGTTATATCTGATTATAAACCAAAGTCTGATATTGAAACATTGGAAAATAAAAAAATAAAAAATATGATTGTAATGAAACATAAAAAGTCTAATGGGGCGTTTTAATGGCCAAAATACAACAATTTAAAAATAAACCAACACCATATTCATATGGTCAGTATTATTATGATAATGATGATATGGATACTTTTCAACCTATTGAAGAATCAGATAGTGTTTTAAAACCAATTGATAAATATTCAGATAAAAGTTTACACTCAAGTGTTACTGCGGATTCCACAAGAGACTATATTGTACAAAATCAATTAAGAAATGTTGGAGTCAGTGGTATAAAAATAAATGATTTACAAGTAAGAGAAAATAGTACTAGTGATACACACATAGATTGTGATTTTAAGGGTTTTATTTGTGACAGAAGGACATTTGATTGTTTTGATGATAATAATAATATAAGAGCATATAGAACTATTGAAGATTTTTTTATTCATGGTGGAGTTCCAACTTCAGTTAGATATGGCATTGAAACAGCGCGTTGGTTTAGACTTCAACCAGGTAATATATCTAATAATGACCATCCTAAATTTGATTTTTTACGAGACAAATATATTGTTAAAAATCTTTCACCAGATATAACAGAAAATTTACAAATACAAAGTGGTGATTATTCATCTGATGAAGAAATAGGATTAAAAGTAGGTTTAGATAATTTTATTTCATCATCTGTTGATAATTGGGATACTTCAATAGCTACAAATACTTTCAGTGCTTTTCAACCGAAGGATGATATTCTAATTCCTGAAGAGAGACTAACAAGTATTTTTCAAGAAGACGGTTCTACTGGTTCTGAAGAAAATTATATACAAATCGTCATATTTTTGAAATCAAATAAAAGTGGTCGTAGTAGAAGAAGAAGATTTTATGTTTTAAAACTACGTCCAAGAGATTTTATAGATACATCAACATCTCCAGCTTCACCTGGTGAGTTGTCAGGAGAACCAATTGTAGTTAATTCTGACGACACATCACTTTTTGTAAGAGAAGGCCATCCAAACAAATCAAATGATGAATGTGATAAACCTGCTTGGTATATATCAAATCTTTCAGTTACTGTTACAGTTTCACAAGGTGTAGCAGCTGATGACTTTAATAATTTAGACCAGGAAATTATCGGCAAAATGCAAGGTAGAAATCCAATTAAAGAAAATAATTTTGATGTAGATTTCATGTCTGTTAATATTTTTCAAGAACCTTTTACATCTGCAATTTCTAATAATTATCTTTGGAGAAAAAACTTCACACCATTTTCACAAGTTACAATCAATAACAGATTGGATAAAAACTTACAAGGATTTAAAACTAATGATTTAGATAGACAAATTTGTTCATCACCGACATTTGTTAATTTAAGAGTTGATGTTGCAGAATATAAACAAGCCGCAGAAGACAATAGTGTTTTTATAGAAAGAGGTTTTGCAGAAAACATATCACCACATTATAAAGTTTGTGTTGTTCATTGGAATGATATAGATGATGAATTTACATCAGTTCAAAATGTATTTGATAAAAAACCTACTGATATTAATGAAATCACAGTAGCTCAAGATAACAATACATTTATTTTTAAAGATTATTCAGAAACTTTTAACCATAATTATACCACACCTGGTATTAAAAAAATAAAAATATTTGTTTTTAATTATATACCATATAACAATGATAGTTGGGATAATCAATATAAAAACTCTCAAATTCCACCATTTAATAAAATTGAACCATTAAGATATAAATTATTAACATCAAGAATTTATTTAGATATACCGATAAGTGAATTTGAAGACTTTGGTGAATTGGGTGCAAAAGATTATAGAACATTGCCTTGGCCTTATACTACACCTGTGATTGGTGGTGTAAGTAAGGATTCAAAATATTTAAAATCAATTGATGATATATTGGGTGGAGGTAAAATAGGTGATGCGGATATTATTGATGAAAGGCTTTTACAAAACGCTAAAGAAAATGATGAACTTGGTCAAAACATAGAACAAATGGATTTAGAACAAGTAAGATATTTTAACACTGGTAGTTATAATATGAATAAATTGCTAGGATTATCAGAAGAAAATTTAATTGTTTCATATCCAAACCCAAATTACTTAGAAGAAAATTATTTAAAAAACTTACCTTTTCCTATATACTTTGACCAATTTAATGTTACTCAAGATGGTGAATTAAATGAAGATGATATTGAGATTTGGATGAGTGAATATGGAAGACCTGATATAGCAAATCAAATATCCTTATATACGAATCAAATTCAATCATTTGATGAAGCTTCAAGTGATGAAGAACAATTACTTGGGCAAATTTATTTAAGACACCAACAAAATAACTTTGATTCAGACTATTGGTGGGTTCATTATTGGGCTGGTGAATTAGGAGGGGCATTACCCTGGAATGAAGCTGGGGGTGATAGTCCTGCTACTTATTGGGGGCTTGAGTTCAATGACGATGGTACAGTAGCTACTGAACAAGAAAGTTATAGAAATACATACCAAGATTTAGGGTTAAATGATTATACTGAAATAACACCACAAAATACATGTAATTATTATTTTAAACATCTTGTAAATGATGTAACTCAAGTAGTACCTGTATTCAATGAAGAAATTCAATTTGGTGCTGGTAGTTTATATTACTCTGGATTTAATTGTATTACACCAAAAGAAAACTTATTATATCCATATCCATTTCTTAATTATATGGGATTATTTTCAAGTGAAACATTTTTAATACAAGAGTCAGTTGACTTAGATAATAATTATTTTGACCAAGATGAATACACAGAAATATATTGGTCTGAAGATGCAGAAATGACATATACGGATTCTATTACAAATTGGGATGTGTACAATGAAGGTCATCAAAATTGTCAACACGATGGTGAACCAGACCCTAATGATTTTATGGTGGTAAATTCTGAAGATGGTGGAAGTGTAAGTTTTATAAAAACAAGAGATTGTTACACAACTTTAAGATTAAGTTCTAAAGAAGCTCTAATTCAACCTAACAAAACATATAAAATTGAATATAAACTTGAAAATGGGGCTGATGGTTATGATGAGGATTTAGGTTTTAATGATAGTGGAGGGACTTTCAATAGTTGTCGTCTTACATTAATGGGTGCCGATGGTGTTGTCGCTCCCTGGTATAATGATAACTCAACTGAGTTATATCCATCTGATAATATTCAAACAATTGAATTTATTGCAAAAGATGGTGTGGATGATTTTGATAATGAGGTAATATTCCCTGCTAAATTGGTAATAATATCAGATAGTGTATCAAAAACTACATTTAAAATAAAAAGTTTAGTAGTTGTAGAGGAAATAAATATTGAGGCTCAATTACTAAATATAGAGAATTTTAAAAATACACAATATTTTGATGACCCTATGTATCTACTTGAATCATATAATTCACAAATATGGAATGGAGATACAGACGAAACAACTTTTCCGTTGGAAAGTTCAATCGGACAGATATTTATAAGTGATAATCAGGACAATGATTTAAAACAAAGTTGTAAATTAGAATTAAATACTGGTGAGTTAACTGGAAAATCTATCGATGATTCTAGTGGTGAGATAAATAAAGGTTTATTAATTGGAGATTATAGAATTAAAAAGAATCAAAAAAATAGAAGTATGATAAAAAATTCACAAATAAAACTTCCAAAGAAAACTGGAAATAAAAATGGAGCATTGTAATGCCAGATTTTGAATTTGAATTTAATCAACAAGATAAAGAATTGGTTGTTACTCAAGATGATGCATTTCTTACTGAAGAACATTACATTAGACTAACTGTTTACCCAACAGAGGCTATTAACACTATTGTTGATTTACCAAATAGTGATAATGGTATAGATGGAAAAGCTATTTTCTTTGCTACATTAAAAACTTCAGCATATGAAGTAAACATATCACCATTTACAGATAATCAAGAAAATTTAATTGATACAATTGTTATTGGTGGTGATGATAGTACCATTTATCCAAATGATTTTAAAATATATCAAAATCCTGATGGAACTGTTTATTTAAAACCAAATGAAATATTTAACAAATTTGAATTACCACAAGGTAATTATAGAATCCAAATTGATTTTTTAAAACAAGAAGAATATCTATTACCATTTGTAATTAAACAAATTTCAACTTCAAGAAAAGAAGTTAGATTAAAAGTATTAGATACCTCTATTACAAATGACTCACCACTTGCGGGCCCGAATCTACAAACACCACTTATTGATTCATTAATAAATGAATTTACTGACAATACGGGTGTTTACCAATTCAAACATGTATTAAATATTGGAACTGGTGACCACATTCCAATAATGAATTATCAATTTGATGCATTGACGGATGGTAAAGATAATCAATCCTTAATATTAAAACTTTATAATGCAATACCAACTACAATTTCAACTACATCACCAGTCACTATTGAGAGGGAAGTTTTAACCACACAAACTCAAGACATATTTTATTTTTCTGAAGTACCTGATGTTTTCTTCGGCGATGGATTAGAATCAGACGCACAAGAGAATTGGATTAATCCTGATGGTAATGATGTAGAATTTCAAAATTATAATGATTTAACTGGTTCTATTGATAGTGGTGTTATTGAAACTTTAATATCATCTAGTGGATACAATTATCCAAATCTAAATACAGACTTTAGGTTTTTTGAAAATCACACATTCTTTGGTTCGGCTAAAAAGAAATTAGAAAATTTTAAAACAAAAGTAGAAACCATTCAAGGATATTATTCGGATATATCAAGTTCATTGTCAGCTAATGGGGGAGCTATAGTTGGTGACTCAACTTTCTTAGTTCAGAAAAGAACAGATTTATTTAAAAAAATAAATGATGAAATAAGAGGGTTTACACCTTATGAAAGATTTTTATATTATGATGGGCAGAGTGAATCAACTGCTTCAGCTCCTGGTTTGGGTAAAAATTATACTGATTCAACACCAGTTAACTTACTAAGTGATGAAGGTACACAATTAAATGCATTTGATGGTTTTGATGTTGTGTATAAACACACAACAACGAATATGGGTGATGACACAAGAGTAGATGTATTTAATGGTAAAAATTTAATTCAAAACAAACCATTGTTTAATTATAGTGGTTCTATTTATTTATCATTTTTATTAAAAGGTGATGAATTTATTACTAGCTCAAAGGGTGGTGAATTTGGTGGTCCTGGTTTAAGATGGGATAATGTTCAAAGCAATATGACCCACAATGGATTACCTGTTCAATTACCTAACGATTCTCTTCACCAAAAACTTATACAAAATCCAGCTATAACTGGAAGTGAATATAGAAGATTTATTTATGAAGCATCAATGTCATATTGGGCACCAACCAATGTAGCCAATGGTGATGGTGTTCCTATTGATTTTGATATTGGAAAAATAACAAATTTTGCTAACGGTTCAACACACTATACAATTTTAAGTAACAATCCAAAAACAGGTTCTAATCCGATAAAAGATTCAACTGGTAAATATCCTACAACAGTCATAACACAATCTGGTATTCGATTTACCGGCTCGTGTATGCCAGCTGGTGACCCATTTTTTGTAAGATGGGCTAATGTTGGTAGTGGAAAAACAACATCATCTTTTATAACTAATGTAAATGTAACTTTAAACAATCCAAATAATGTTTTACCATTTGATACTGTGTATAAAACAACTTCAAATGATTTTACCACTTGGTATAATGCATTATTAACAAAAGCAGAAAATTTTGATATTGATAATATCCATTCATTTGAAAACAATTTACCTCTTTATATACAAAATAGTTCTGAATATAATGATATGAAAGATTTTCTTGCACTACAAGGTGAACAATATGATTTAATTAGAAATCACATTGATTCAATGGGAACAATCCACAAAAGAGGATATAAGAAAACAAATTCACCACCTGATAACACATTACCAATGTTATTATCCAATATGGGTTGGGAAGCTATAAATCCATTTAGTGGTAATTTAACAGATACATTGGGACAATATTTAACTGGTGTAACTTCAATTGATGATATTAAAAATCAAACTTGGAGAAAAACTCTAAATAATTTATTATACATATACAAATCAAAAGGAACAAAAAATTCAGTAAGAGCATTGTTGAACACTTATGGTTATCCACCTGATGTTTTAGAATTTCAAGAATTTGGTGGTTCAACGGAGGAGTCAAACCCAAGAATTTTTGTAAATACTCCACCATCGGGTAGTGGTATTGATTTATCTTTAGATACTTCAACTGGAAGTTTTTCCTTTACTTCAAAAAAAGAAAAACTTTTTAATTATAACTTTTCTTCAGTTAACAAAAGAATTTTAAATTTAGATTGGTGGATGGATAGTGCGAATATAAATACATTTGAATTTATTTATAAACACAATAATACTACCAATACACAAACAATTCTAAAATCAAGTGGTAGTAGTGCTCAAACATTATGGGATTTAAGATTAATCCCAAGTTCTGATGGAGTTAGTTCATCATTTGAATTTAGATTAAGTAATTCTCTTACAGGTTCTCTCGCTATAGCATCAAACGCAGTATCAATGTCAACTAACTATTCAAATATGTCAGATGGTCAATTGTGGAATGTAATGTTACAAAGAATGACAAGTAGTACTTCAACTAATATTACAAATGAATATAGATTACATAGTTCACTTCAAGAAGGTAAAAAAATAAAAACTTATAACTATGTAACAATGTCATTATCAGGCAGTGGAACGGTGGGTGATAAAAACGCTTTGGCTAATAAAAATTGGATGTCAAGTGGTTCAAAACATGCATTATCATCATCTAATTTATTTGTTGGTGAGATATTTAGTGGTTCACTATCAGAAATAAGAGGGTGGTCTACAGCATTAAGTACATCTAAATTTAGACAACATACACTTAATAAATTTTCTACTGTTGGTAATACAATTAATTCACATAAAAATGATTTAGTTTATCATTTTAAATTAAATGAAAATTATACAAGTGCTTCAATATCAAGTTCAACACAAACAATGAATATTGTAGATGCAGCACCGACAACTACTTATTTAGATTATACTTTTACAAAAGCTGGAAGTACATTTAATACGGGAAGTGTATATGGATTTGATTTAATCGAAGTTACAAAATTAACTTTACAAGATAATGTTTCTAAAGCAAATGACAATAATATTTTAATAAATCCTAAAAGAAATGTTGTTGGAGATTTAAGTCCTATCCAATCAGCTGTAAAACTATTAACACGAGAAAATAGTAAACCATTATTTAAAACATCTGAAAAATTAGAATTATATCGTTCACCACAAACATTTGTTGACAATTTTATTATAGATAATTTAAGTGGATTTAATTTAGAAACTCTATATGGAAATCCAAGAAACTATTACTCTCATTCATATAATGAGTTTGATACATTTAGAGATGAATTTTTTGAAGCACATCCAATATCTGTTGATACAAATAAATTTATAAGAGCTCATGAGAATATGTTTAATTCTTCTATTGTGGAAGGAATAAAGACAGTAGTTCCAGCTCGTTCAACATTTAGTGATAAAAATTCTAACTTTGGTGTTGAGATAAAACCAACTATTTTAGAAAAACAAAAGTATGAAAATGAAGAACATAGTGTTGAAGCAAATCCAAATACTCGTAGTGGTAGTGTTAATCCAGTAGTTAGTTCCCCAACATCAGAATACATAAGACCAAAATCAGGTTCAGCTAGTGTTAATGTTACAAATACATCAACATATGAACAACCAAAAAGTGGTTCTATAAGTGCTAATGTTACAAACACAACAACTTATGAAAGACCAAAATCAGGTTCAATAACAACAACACCATTATTAACGGATTCATCAGTTCCAACTTCAAAAGATGGAACAATTGATTACGCTTCAACAGCAAATGAATCTTTTGTAGATATTCATAAAAATTGGGGAACAAGTTCAGCTGATGTTCAATTTATAAATTATTTTGAAAGTGGTTCAGAAGCAACATTTAATACTTATCATATTGATACGAGAGTTATATTTCATGCTGTTGGGGATACTGAGTATTATTCAGCCTCATTTGGAAAAGCAAGTGACTTTGGTAATTCATCAAGATTTTATAACAGATTATATTTAACGGATAATGTGAATGGTTCAGTGACTTATGATAGTAAAAAGTTTGCAACAGGTGCAGGAATTGTAACTGGAAGAATGATGGGTAAAACGAGATATTTTTCTACTGGTTCTGATGGGAATATTATTTTTCCAAGAAATCACGTAAGTCGATATGTAGACCATTATATAACTAATATGAATAATGGAACAAAAAATAAAAATCCAGGTCAATTAAATGTACAATATGAAGATTATTCTACAGCTTCATTCTACAGAGTAAAAGTAACTGGTGGTGAAAATGAGTTAAAAGTTGGTAGTGGTAATCCAACAATAGATAATAATAATAAAATAATTTATGGTTAATTTAAATTCGAGTATTTTTTCATTTTATTTATATTTATATATGAATTAAAGTATTTCGAAATTAGGAGATAAAAATGGGATATTTAGATAACGGTTCAATTACGGTTGATGCAGTATTGACAAAAAAAGGTAGAGAAATTTTAAAGAATGGTGGTAATTTAAATATTACTTCATTTACACTTTCTGATACAGGTGTGGATTATACTTTATGGAATCCAGACCATCCAAGTGGTTCAGCATTTTATGGTGAAGGTATTGAAAAATTACCAATGTTAGAAGCTAGTGTTCATAGTGAATATAATCTGAGAAATAGATTAATATCATTAAATCAAAACACAACATCAGTTCCTGCAATTCAATTAGGTAATTTGGACAGTGCTGATGGAACTATTTTAACACTTAAAGAAGGTAAACAAACTGCTAGGATTTCTGTTGATTTAGTTGGTTACACATCTACTGGTAATGTGACACTTGGTGGATTTCAATACTACTTTGTTATTCAAGACCCAGCACTTATCTCTACAAATTCTTCACTTATGAGTAATTTAAGTGGAACAAGTAGACAATTTTTACAAGAACAAGACATCCCATTTGCTCAACAATATGGATTTAATGGTAACGCATTTGATTTAAGTGCAATTCAACAAGACACTGCAGGGAAAGAAACAAATGTTTATGTAGTGCACATTGAAACTGGAGCTTATAATTCATTTAGAGTAATAAACAATGTTACTAAAAATGTAACAGCAATAAGAACAACATCCATTGGGTAAAATAAATTAGGAGATATATAAATGGCTATAGCTGGAGGAAATATAAGTTTAGATTCAACGGAGGGTATGGATAAAATAACCCAAACGGAAAAAGTAACAAGTCCATATTTTTCAAATGGTGCCGCAGTTTTAGCAGCTGCTAATGTGGTTTCAACATCATTATCAGATACAAATGAAACTTACTTTTTTGGTATATCAAATAGTGGAACAGCAACTGTTGAAGAGTTCAATGTTGCGTTTGGTAGTACAGGTGGTCTTGGTTCAGATGATGATGCTAATGCAATTAAAGCTCCAACTGAAGCTATTTATAAACAATATGCTAATTTACTTTTAGCACCTACAGAAGTAACTGGTGGATTTTTTATTTCGTCCCCAGCAACAACAAGTGCTGTTGCTAGTGGAAAAGATACTGAAATATTTGTTCTTTCTGCTAGACGTTCAAATATGAAAGATAGAATTAATAAAGGAACTTGGCAAATAGCATTAAGTGGTTCAACCTCTGCAACTGCTGGGGCTCCAGCATTATATTTAAAAGATGATAGTAGTACAACAAATCCAACCGCTACACCTGTTGGTGATAGATATAATATTGTAAGTGCATCTTCTGCCGGTGTTATCGCTGGTGCAGCTACAGTAAAAAACTTTGGTTTCTTTTATCCTGATATGGGAATTATGGTACTTAGTGCTAGAGAATTATCAGGTTCAATTCCAGGTAAACATTCTGAACTAAATGGTGTTGTAGCATTTGATTCAGCTTCTCAAAAAGGTTTTGGATACACTACAGCTGTAGATGCAAATAAAAAAACTGCTTTAAGATTTGTAAATTGTTTACAACCTACTGGAGCTCAACTTGAATTTAGAGATGAAGAAGACCAAGTAAGTGCTCAATATTTCTGTAGAGTTAGAAGTGGTCAAATGAATTTTTCAAATAACCCAACATTTATTTCAGGTTCATTAAATGAAGTAAGACAAAAAACAATGAAAGGTAATCCATCAGTATATATTACATCAGTTCAATTATATAATGCATCTGGTGATATGGTAGCTGTAGGAAATCTTTCAACACCATTGAAGAAAAACTTTAGTTCAGAAGCTACAATAAAAGTTAAATTAACTTATTAATGATAGGTTGCTATGCATGTATTTGGAGAGATTGATAAATCATCAACTATAATTGAAAATAATATTGTAAATTATACTCAAAACCTTACTACATCATCTCTTGGTGTTCAATCAAAAAAAATAACTTCTGGTTCAATAAACACCAACTATTGGGACTCACTAAATGTAATGTTTTATACAAGTGGTTCTCCTAAATATGAGGGTGAAACAAAATTTACAGCTCCATCAAGTAATATGTCAATAAAACCAACGAATGGTGAACAATTTCTAACTAAATATCACGGATACCCAAATAGTTCTTTAATCATAATTCCATCTCAGTATTATGGTGAAAAAATAAAAGAGGGTAGTTTTAAATTCACAGATATTTCAGGTTCTAATGCAGATAACAATAGTGTTAATCCAATAATTATAGATGATGGTTTTGGTAATTTATATTCAACTAATGCACATCATTCACAAAGCATAACAAATGCTTCATCATCTGATAATTACGTTGGTAATATATTTTATGATAAAGGTTTAGCAGTAATTACAGAAACGGGTTCTTGGAGTGGTAGTGTTAAATATTCTGATTTAGCTACAAACTATACATTAAAATTTGATTCACAACACACAATTACCACTCACGAATATAATGTTACTTTAATACCTCAAGATTTTAATTTAACAATGAATTATTCAATTAGAAATGTTTTGAGTGGAAGTACAGAACCACTAACTTTAGGAACACCATATGTAGCATCAACTTTTTCAAGTAGTTTTTGGCAACCATATATTACAACAATTAATTTGTATCAGAGGGGTGATTATGACACACCTGTAATTCAAGCTACTCTACCAAGACCAATTATAAAAAGTGATAAGATAAATACAAGATTTAAAATAAAATTAGACATTTAGGAGACAAATGGTTATATTAGGATTAGATGCATCAACGACTTGTGTCGGTTATGCATTCACACAAGATAAGAAGATTCTCGATATGGGATTCATCGACATCAAAAAAGAACAAACACCCAAAGATAAAGTTGAAAAAGTGCTTGAAAAATTGAATGAAAGTTCGTATATTAATGATGTACTTGATATTAATATTGAAGATAGTTTATCAGGATTTGCTGGTGGAAGAACTTCACAACAAGTTATTATCAAATTAGCTAAGTTTAATGCAATACTTTGTTTTATGTTAGAACACTTTGATTATAGAGTTAATAACATAAATCCAATGACTGCTAGAAAACAAGTATTTGGAAAAGCTAGAGTCAAGGGAATAAAAGCAAAAGATTTAGTTAAAATGAAAATTGAAGAAATGTACAATACCAAAAAATGGTGTAAAGAAACTGCACGAGGAAATTGGGATAAAAGAAATATCGATATGTACGATGGTTTAGTAATGTCACTTTATGAAGAAAAAGCTTGACTTTAATACTAAATGTTTCGTATATTGTCTTAGATGTATAAATACGAATTAGTTAAATTATTAGAAAAAGTTTTATATCCAAGTTATGAAATGAAAGGTGGGGAACATGCTTTCCATTGTCCTTTTTGTAATCATCATAAAAAGAAACTTCAAGTAAACTTTGAAACACAAAAGTGGCATTGTTGGGTTTGTAATGCTGGTGGTCATAAGATTGGAATATTACTTAGAAAAATAAACGCACCTAAACAAATCATATCAGAAGTATTAAGAATACTTGGTGATTATAAAGGTGTTAAATATGAAAAAGATAAAAAGACAGAATATAATGTCAGTTTACCTCAATGTTATCAACCACTTTGGAAACCATCAACAGACCCATTATATAGAAATGCCATAAGTTATTTAAAGAAGAGAGGAATAGGTGGAATAGATATTCTTCGTTATTCTATGGGTTATTGTTCATCAAATGGGTATTCTAATCGTATTATTATTCCAAGTTATGATGCTGATGGTAAATTGAATTATTTTATAGCTAGAGATATGTTTCCAAATAGTAAGTTTAAATACAAAAATCCACCGATGTCAAAGGATACAGTGTGTTTTGAGATGTTTATAAATTGGAATGAACCTATTGTTTTAGTTGAAGGTGTATTTGATGCTATTGCTATTAGAAGAAATGCTATACCTTTATTAGGTAAGTTTCCAAGTAAGACATTGGTTATGAGATTAGTAGAAAAAAAAGTAAAAACAATATATGTGGCATTGGATGAGGATGCTAGACAAGACGCAATTAAGTTAAGTAAGTTTTTAATGGATTATGGAATTTCTACATACTTATTAAATATGAAAGATAAAGACCCATCAGAATTAGGTTTCACAAAGTTTTGGGAGTTACTCAATACAACTCAACAATCAACATTTTCAGATATTATAAAAGGCAGATTATATGGTTAAAACAATTGCTCATTTAGCAGATATACATATTAGAAAACTACATAGATTTGTAGAATACAGACAAGTATTTAAAAATCTATATAAACAATTAAAAGACTTAAAACCAGATGCTATATACATTGGTGGTGATGTAGTTCATGGAAAATTGGATACCTCACCCGAAGAAGTAAGAATGGTTGCAAACTTCTTTTTAGAATTATGTAAGATTGCTCCTACAATTATCATACCAGGTAATCACGATTGTAATTTAAATAACAAATCAAGAGAAGACACACTTTCTCCTATTATTGATTTAGTTAAAAAGATTACACCTAATTTACATTATTGGAAACAATCAGGTGTTTATACAATGGATAATGTTGACTTTGGTGTTATGTCTATATTTGATATTGATAAAGAAGGTAAACAATTAACAACAGGTTTACCTAACCCTAAAGATATGGGTGATAACAAGATTGCACTATTTCACGGTGGAGTGGATAAACACTTTTATGATAATGGATTTCAAGTGGAAGACGATAGAGTAAAGGTTGATACATTTCAAGGTTATGATATGGTGATGTTGGGTGATATACATAAAAGACAATTCTTAGATGTAGATGAAAGAGTTGCATATCCAGGTTCTTTGATTCAACAAAATTATTCAGAAGAACCAAGTCACGGATTTCTATTATGGGATGTAGAAAAAAGAAAAGCTGAATATCATCAAGTAGAGAATGATTATGGGTATAAAATACTACAAGTGGTAGATGGTGTGATTCAAAACAAAATGAATTTCATACCACCAAAAGGTAGTATTAAGATAAAGTATACAAATACAACATTGGAACAAATTAAAGACATTCAAATGGATGTAAGAAAGAAGTATCCAAAGCTTAAAGATGTTGTAACGGAAAGACAAGATAATATTTCAATTGGTGGTGATAGAGAGAATAAGTTGGACATCGGTGATGTAAGAGATATTAATTATCAGAATGAATTAATTGAAGATTTCTTGAAAAGAAATGTTGAAGGCATACATGAAGAAACAATTAAAAGAGTACAACACATAAATGATATGACGAATAACTCACCAGAAATATATGATGGTGACATTACACGGAATGTAGATTGGAAAATTAAATCATTTGAATTTGATAATATGTTTTGTTATGGTAAAGGAAACAAAATAGACTTTA
>Ga0181411_1000070_pt1 | contig 30662 bp, 53 predicted proteins | sample 34SPOviralmetaG_FD_130114 | JGI IMG/M metagenome (GOLD analysis project Ga0181411, IMG submission 130114) | Marine viral communities from the oligotrophic San Pedro Time Series (SPOT) site, San Pedro Channel, CA, USA - 34 SPOT_SRF_2012-07-09 | ecosystem: Environmental > Aquatic > Marine > Strait...
ATTAACAAACAACAGGGGATTATTTGATGAGCTTTAATCAACACACTTTATTTGACATGACGCCAGATGAGAAAACAGGCGAAATTGATAAAACAAAAATTGAGTATGTACAATTAGCTTTTGAACTTGGAAATAAAAAAAAGTTTTATGTGATGTGCGAAAAATTATTAAAAATTTACAATTTAGATAACTACACTGATTTAGTTCATGAGGTAATCAAGGAAACATATGAAAAAAATTTCACTTAAAACTAAGGTAAACGGAAATGAATTAAACAAACTTTTATATGAGTTTGCAGGAGAAAATCATTATGATGAAATTATTAATGAGGATTGCGATTGTTACGATAGTCAAGGTAAGCCAATTTTGTTTTTAAGAAAAAACCACATTGATAAAAACATTTTATACAACGCTTATAAGAACTTAGAAAAAGCGGCTACCCCGACGAGCAATAGGGGTGCTTCAAGTGGAGGCGATAGGAAATTCACAATAACCAAAACAGGCGAAAAAACAAAAACGCTTCAAGTATATGATAAAAAAACAGGCGAAGTCGTTAAAGATAAAAGCGGAATAATTGGTTACTTTGACAGGTCTGGGCATTATGATTTTTGCAGAACGACATCTTTTAATATATATCATAAAGAAAAGTTTGAAGAGTCCATGCCCCTAATAAACACTGTTGATAAAGGCTTTAAGGAGATTGTTCCCGAAAGGTATAAAAAACAAAAATCGATGGTCATGGCTACCGATCCAAACTACAGAATTGGAGAAACTGCTTTTTCTACGATTACCGTAAACAAAGATTACAGAACAGCGTTTCATACCGATCAAGGCGATTACCCTGAAGGGTTCGGCAATTTAGTTGCGTATTGTAAAGACGTAGAGCCTGTTTATTTAGTTTTACCAAAATTCAAAGTAGCTGTAAACCTAGAAACAAACGACCTTTTATTGGTGGACGTTCATCAAATACATGGGAACACAGAGATAATAAAAAAATCAAGCTCAGGGGTAAGGCTTAGTTTTGTTATGTACTACAGGAACAATATGTATAAGTGCCTCAGCCCAAAAAAAGAGTTGAAAAGAATACAAATGAGGCAAAGGTATGTAGGCCAAAGGTTTATAGCGGGTGAAATGTAATGTGCGGCATAGCAACTGTATTAAAAAAAAATAAAATTAATAAAAAAGAAAAAAATATTTTTATTAAAATAATGAAAGAGTCGTCTGTTAGGGGATTACACAGTTTTGGATTTGCTTACAAAAAAAGTTTAAAAATAAAAACCAGCAAACATCACAAATTAAAAAACGCAATAAAATATTTTATAGAAAACATAAACAAAGATTTTATATATCACAACAGATATTCAACTAGTGGAGACTGGAAAACTCACCACAACAACCAGCCAATTAAATTTAAAAATGACGCTTTGGTGTTTAATGGTGTTATAAGCATGAAAGAAAAAACAGAAATGGAAAAACAATTTAAAATAAATATGGCTCAAGACAATGATGGCGAAATTTTCCTTCAAAACATTAAAAAGCCTTTGAATTTTGTCACTGAAAACAAAATTTCTTTTGCTGGTTTGTTTTTTAAAAACAATAAAATTTACGCACTAAGGAATTATTTACGCCCTACCTGGTATTCGATAAAGGGTGAAGCTGTTTTTATTGCTTCAACTAAAGACATTTTAAAAAGATCAGGGCTTAAAGATATTTTCAGTACAGAACCTAACGTAATATACAAAATAGAGGATTTTTTTGAACAGAGAAAAAGACTACATAAACTATCATATCAAAATGATGAGCAATGGGGATACAGACCCAGCAAACAGTTGCCTGCTCTACATTGCGAATAGATTTGACATAACGCTAGAACAAAGATACTGGCTTTGCTTTTTATATTCTACGTGTTATTGTGCACCCACAGCTTATTATATTTTTAATGAATTTCCAGATTATGAGCTTGTTGACTTTAACAGGCTTGAAAATTGGTGGTATCAAAACAAAAAAAATTTAATTTTTACCACAGATAAAGCGTGGGTTAGAAGCAGGGATCAGTTTGTAGACGTAATAAAAAGTTATAAAGAAATAATTGGAGAAAGTCAGGTTAAAACCTACGACAAATTAAAAACCAGTTGTAAAAAGAAAACTTATCAAAATTGCTTCAATAACTTTAAAAAAGTTTATCAAATGGGAAGGTTTAGTTTATTTATCTATTTGGATGTCATTCATCACGTGACAGGCTTTTTAATGGAACCAAATGGATTAGATTTGCCAAACGCTAAATCCTCCAGAAATGGTTTGTGTTATGCTCTTGGTTTAGATCACTACATAAGTTACAATAGAGAAGCAAAACTAAATCAAAAACAGTATGAAGAATTAAATGAAGGGTTTTGGTCCATATATGATAAAATATATAAAATAAGACCTCACGACACAAACGTTTGGGGCATTGAGACAACTTTATGTGCTTATAAAAAATATAAAAAAAATAAAAAAAGATGGGTTGGCTATTATATAGAAAGGCAGCGAAAAGAAATAGAAAAAATGCAAAATTGGGTAAAAGAAGGCGTAAATTGGAAGCCGCTTTGGGATTATCGTCAAGAATATTTTCCAATTAAAATGCTTAAGGAGAAAACAAATTATGAACTTTTCTAAAATAACGTTAATCGGAGGAGAGCCTTGCACTGGAAAGTCTACTTTAGTGAGGTCAATTATAAAAAGAAAGAACATTAATCAAAAGTTTGAATATGAAAAACTACTTAAAGGCCACACTAACGATGAATACATTGTCATAGGTGTTTACAATAACGGATTATTTGATGGAACAGATAAATTAAGCATGGCAGTTCAACCAGCGTTTGAAAGGTTTGTGAATAAAGAAAAAACAAAAAAACATATAATATTAGAAGGCGACAGGCTTTTTAAGAAAACCCTAATTAGGTGGTTGCAATCTTCAAAACATTTTTTTAGATTAATTATTTTAACTACAGAAGAAAAAACAAAAGAATTCAGACACAAATCAAGAAACGACAACCAAACTGAAAAATGGCTAAATTCTAAAAAAACAACAATAAAAAACGTAACAAACGAATTCAATCATACAACATTCCAAAACGAAAACACTTTACAAATGGAAAAGATTATAAAATACATACTAGAAGAAAAGAACGATATAATAAACAGACCGAATCAATACAAGCTATTCTAAAGGGTATAGTTACCCTTTCTTTTTGTTTGCTCTAATTTATAAAAGTTGTAACATTGGGTATGAATAAAACAACAAAGGAGTTAAACATGGGAACTGTAGAAATACAAAAACTAAAAGATAAAATGCAAAAGTTGTTAAATCACGCAACTTCTGCTGAAACAATAGGCAATCAAGCTGAAGCTGAAGCCTTTATGAAAAAGCTCAACAAACTTTGCATGCAGCACAAAATAGCCATGGCTGAAGTGCAAGCCTTTGACCCCCAAAACAGTGATGAAAGTATAAAAGATGAAATGGTTGACCTTTATGAAGAGGGTTTACCAATAACAAACAGAAGGCAACACATTGTTGAGCAATTAGCGAGAACTGTAGCAAAAGCAAACAATTGCACTTTTCTTGTCCAAAGAGGCTCTAATAACATTTATTTTGTTGGAAGAGATCAGGACAGGAGATTTGCGATTCAAATGTTTAGTTACGCCTGGAAAACAATGTTAGCCGATTGCCACAAAGAGCAAACTAAAACATATCATCATTTTAAAAAGCTAGGGATGTTAGATCAGGCAAAGGGGTTTAGGGCTTCATTTAAAAAGGGTTTTGTTTTTGCGATAGAAGATAGGCTTGAAGAGGCAAAAGAAGAGGTCAGGCAAACAACAGATGAAGAAACGTTTGCATTGATAACTGTCGCCAGCATGGTTGCGGTTACAGAATACGTAAACAACAAATACTCTAGTAAAGCCTCAAGAGTGAGAGGCCAAAGGGGTCACAATGAGCATGGGTATTCTGCTGGTCAAAAATCAGGAAGCAGGGTTGGGTTACATGTAGGGAACGTTGGTGGCGGTAGCAACAAGCTGCTTAACTAACAAATAATCAAGAAACCAATCAGCCCCTTAAATGGGGCTTTTTGGGTATAAAGAATAAAAACCAAATAAGGAGTTAAAAATGAATGATACAATAATAAAGTTAGCAAGGGAAATAATTAATAAAGGATATACTGAGGTTTTAACACACCCAGAATCTAGTAAGGCAATATCCCTATTAGAAAAAGCAATTAGAAAAGAAAATGAAAAATTGAATGGTAAAAATATTTATTGTATGCATAGCGTTACTGCATGTAATTCGTGTAAAGATAATTATATGCGAGTAGATTATGATTATGAAACAGCACAAAAAATGATAGATGAATATTGTTATTAAATAATTAAATAACCATTAAACCACTAAAAAAGCCTCTATTGATTTAGGGGCTTTTGTGTATTTTATATATTCACGTTTTAGTTTTAAATTACAGCAACTAATTTATAGGAGTTTATTATGCCAATGGGCAAAGGAACCTATGGTTCTAAAAAAGGGCGACCAAAGAAAAAGAAAAAAATGAGTAAAAAGAAAATTGTCAAAAGAAAATAGAGGAGTTACACTTACTACTGAGTTAGTAGGAATAAAAAACCTCAAGACCACTGGCAATTACAGACTTGAATTTGATGTATATGAAATTGACACCGCAAAGGTAAAAGACTTGATAGACAAGTTGAATAAAGCCTTTGTAATGGCATTGGTAGAATATGACTGACAAACAAACAGAGAACAAACAGAGCAATGGGCAGTTTGCTAAGGGTAACAAGTTAGGCAACAGATGGAAGAAAGGCGAGTCTGGTAACCCCAAAGGAAGAAGAAACGCTTACACAGACCTAATAAAAGATTTTAGTTTCACCAAGGTCAATGAGAAAGAAAGAAGGGAAGTCGTTGTGTCTAAATTGTTTCAGTTAGCAGAAAGGGGCGACCTGAGAGCTATACAGTTTATTGTAGAAAGATTGGAAGGTAAAGCGTTAGAAAGGCAAGAAAGAACAACAAAGTCAGAACCAATACAAGTAATGGTCATAGATGATTAGGTGGACAGTAAACAAAACCAGGAGGAGCATTTTAAATGACCCATCTAGGTTCAAGGTTATTGTTGCTGGTCGCAGATGGGGGAAAACTGTTCTAAGCCTTATGTATTTATTGAAAGATGAATTCAAACCTGGAGAAAGAAGATGGTTCATAACGCCTACCTACAGACAAGGCAAGATGATAGTATTTCCAGTTTTAAGGCAAATGTTCAATGGGTTTTCTGGGGCGAAATTAAACGAATCTGAAATGAGCGTGGTGTTTGAAAATGGAGCAGAGCTAGCTGTAAAGGGTGCCGACAACGAGCATAACTTGAGAGGTGTAGAACTTACTAAAGCGGTCATGGATGAAATGGCATATATAAAACCTCACGTATGGGAAGAAATCATCATGCCTATGTTAGCGACAACACAAGGAGAAGTTTTATTCATAGGGACTCCTAGCGGTTACGATATGATGTATGAGCTATACATAAAAGGGCAAGCAGAACCAGACTGGAGGTCTTGGCGGTTTAAAACTATTGAAGGTGGCTTTGTGCCTAAAGAAGAAATAGAAAGAGCCAAGCGGACAATGGATGAAGTAGTGTTTAGGCAAGAATTTGAAGGCTCTTTTGAAACTACTGGCAATAGAGCGGCTTACAATTTTACCAGAGAAACTCACTGCATTAGAACAAAAGAACTTTCTAATGAGTTATGGTGGGGCGTTGATTTTAATGTGGACTATATGACTGCAACCCTTGCTTGCCAGTACACTGATGGGACAATTCACTTTTTTGATGAAATCAGATTAAAGAACAGCAACACAGAAGAATTATCTTTAGCTATGAAAAAAATTGCACCTGATATTAAAGTGTATCCTGACCCTGCAGGAAAAGCAAGAAGCACAACCAGTAGGAGGAGTGATCACCAGATATTAAGAGACCATGGATTTATGATCAGAGCAAAGAAGTCTCACCCCTCGCATGTAGACAGGTTGAATGCATTAAATAGAAAGTTAAAGGACGCAGAAGGGAACGTGGGAATGACTGTTGATCCTTCTTGTGTTTACCTTGTAAAAGATTTAGAACAATGCCAAAGAGATAAGCGTGGCGGCTTAGACAAAAGCCAAATAGAACTTACGCATGCATTGGATGCCTGTTCTTACGCTATTGCACATAAGTTTCCAATACGAAGAATGATTGGCAAAAGCGTGAATTGGTAATGCCTAATAAATCAGCAAAAGATAAAAAAAGAAAACGATTGAAATTAAATAAAGAACTAAAGCGGAAAGGGAGAACTGCAAAACAGTACAAGAGGAATAAACAAAATGTATAATTTTGGAAAGTCAGTCAATAGAGTAGTAATCCCCGAAATGTCTGAAAATGTAATTTTAGATAGCGTTAAGGATGCTTATAAAAGTTACCTTGAAGAACAGGACAATCAAGTAATGGAATCCCTGGACTTTTATTACAATCAAAACTTAGACACTCATTTAGAACAGTGGTTTGCTAGTGACAGTTTACAGCAGGTGCCTCCTTTTGTTCAGTCTTGCGTTCCTAGGTTTGCTAAAGCCAGAATGATGCTGTACAAAGAAAACCCAACGAGGTTGATAGGCGGAGAAATCAATGAAGGTTACAACGATGCGGTTTACAAGCTAAACTCCATGACCAAAGAATTTGCTGAACTGTCGTGGTTGCTTGGTTGTTGTTGGTTTAAATCTCGCTTTAATGAGCGTAAAAATAGATTAGAGTACGAAGTGTTGCCTAGCGTAAAAGAATATTATTTTTATGGCGAATCAGAGCCATATGGGTACAGCTATGAAATAGAAGGCGGTGCCACCGATAAGCGATATGTTTTTTGGTCTGAAGATAGAGATGGCATACAAGGTATGCATTTTGAATTTGATCAAAAAGGCAAAAGGTATGCCATGCAAGGAAACGAAGAAATGGTGAACCCCTATGGCATAAATCCAATATCAAGGGTAATGTTTAGCAAGAACTCTTATGACGTTACGAGGTCTGCTTTACATATTGGAATAGCAATGACTGAAATAGCCCTGAGTACAAGATTCAGATTAGGACAACCAGTATTTACAGGAATAGAAGAAGGGCAAGCACAGTTAAAGTCAGGTGTAGACAAAGCCCTCATACTTCCAGAGGGCGCATCATTCTCCTACGCTTCTCCTGGAGGCAGTCTTACTGAAATGATTGAAGCTGTTAAAGCAATGGCTAATCAAACAGCAGAGAATAACCAGCTAAGAATTAGATGGGGTGAGTCAGGTGGGAATGCACCGTCTGGCGAAGCTCTTAGAATAATGGAAATAGAAAACCTTGAATCGAGAAAAAGCGACGAATCTATATTCCGAGAGTGGGAACATAGTAGATATGAAATAGACAGAACCATATTAGAAGTGCATAATGCTTTAAACCTATCAGAAGATTACGCAGTAGACTTTGGTGAGGTTAGTTACCCAATGTCGCCTAAAGAAGAACGTGCTTGGCTTGATTGGAAAATGGATAATGGCATAATGAGTAAAAAAGATTTACTATTATATTTCAATCCAGATATGAGCGATGAAGAACTGCAAAACAAACTTTCAGAAGTCAGGGAAGAAGTAAGAACCGAAGCAGAAGAAACCAAACCAACATCAGCATTTCAGAAAATAATAAATGGCTCAAGTCCAACCAGCAGTTAATTCATTTTTATCAGATATAAAAAGACTAGAGGGCGGCTTCAATAAAAGCCTTGAGGTCTTAGTCGGCAATTTAAGCAAGGTAAGTGATACAGAATTAATCAATACAATGAGCCAGTTAAATTTGTTTAATGAGTTAATTGAACAGGGTTATGGTGAAGCGTTAAATAAGCTAGATGGAGAGTATGGTAAGTTACTTGAAGGTGCTTTAAAAGAAGCAGAAAAGAGGGGAGTAACAGGGCTTAGCGGTCCAGGATTACAAGGGTTGGAAGTGCTAAAAGATTTAAACACAGAAAAATTAATTAATCAAGCTGGTACTTATGCTAACACAATGAAGTCTCAATTATTTCAAAACCTTTATGCTGGATTGCCACCTAATGAAATCATTGCAAACCTAGCTGGAACAGATTTATTAACCCACCAGTTAGCGGTCTCAGTATACACAGGCATAAAATCATTTGACGATATGGCAAGATATAAAGTATTTGAGGGGTTAAATGTTAAGTGGACATACTTTGGGCCATTGGACGATAGGACTAGAGACACTTGTAGGGCAACAAAAAGAAAAGAACCTCAAGGCGGTTATACAGAAAAACAAGTGTTGTCAAGTGGTACGCCTTTCGGTGGAAGGGGCGGATTTAATTGTAGACATTCCTGGGAGGTAAGATGAAGCCCAAAGATGTGATGCCTTTCAATAAAAGAAAATGGTTAGAATTAGGTGGTAAGTTAGTTACTAGAATATTAGAAGATACCGAAAAGGGAATAAGCCAAGATGGTGCTGGTACTAAATTTCCTAATTATAGTAAAAGCTATGCAGACAAAAAGAAAATAGGGAAGGCTGGGCCAAAAGGCGTTTCTAATAATAAACAAGTATCACCTCCAAATTTAAGATTAACAGGAACCATGATGAATTCGTTAAAGGCTCAAAAACCTACGAACTCAAGCGTTGAATTGAATTACAGAGATGGTTTGAAGTTTGAGGGAAATGCTAAAGGCAAAAAAAGAAGAAATGTTTACGGTCTCAACAATAAAAATGAAGACTTTGTACAGGAGTTTTTTCGGGATGAGATAGATGATAGAATATTTAGATTTAATAAAAAAGATATTGTGATTGATTTAAAGGTATAATGGTTATTTTAAAAAAGATTAATACCGAAGTAAATTCAACCAACTAAAACGAGGACAGAATGTCTGAAGATACAAATACACAGAGCGTGGAAACCCAACCAAAGGCTTATGTCGAGCAGCCTTTAGTGGAAAAATCAACATCGACAGAGGTGGCCACTCAAAGCCAAGAAACTGATATAGAACAGCCTGACTATGGTCAGTTAGTACAGGAAAGTAAAAAGTACAGAAAAAGGGCACAAGAATCAGAAGCTAAATTAGCGAAGATGGAAAAGCAACGAGAGACAGATAGACAGAAGCAAATGGAAGAGCAAAACCAATGGCAACAGTTAGCCGAGGAAAGAGCAATGAAACTTGCAGAAATGGAACCAATAGTTGATGCTTTTAAAGAAGATGAAGCTAACCAGCGTGACAAGATTCTTGCTGATTTTGAAGAGAGTGACAGAGAGCAATTTGGTGGGTTATCCCTGCCTCAATTAAGGGCTGTGCACTCTAAATTAATTACAACTAATAATGCAAGCGTACCCGCTACAAGTGGAACTCCTGCGAGAGCTGTAAATCCTAATAACAAAGATTGGACAAGAATGGATAAAACGGAAAGACAGCAGAATTGGGGCGACATTGTTAAGAGTTATGCTATGCGTAAATAAGGAGTCTTAAATGGCTGACTATTATGGATTTTCGGGTGATGTAACTCAAAAATCTGACGTAGATGTGTTCGTACCAGAGCTTTGGGCGGACGGAGTGTACCGTTATTTTGAAAAACAATTAGTACTGAAACCTTTCTTTGACGATTACTCAAGTTTGGTTCAAGGTCGTGGCGATACTCTACACATCCCAACAGTTCAAGAGGTTGCAAGTGCAAGTAAAGGTGCGAATGATTCAGTAGATTACACAGCAAACGTTGAAACAAGCATTGATTTATCAATTGACCAGCATAAATATGCCGCAAAATTATTTGAGGATATTGCTATGGTGCAGGCAAATGAGCAATTATTTGACAAGTATGCTCAATCGATGGCGTATGCTCTTGCTAAAGCTGTTGACACTAAAATTGAAGCGTTGCTTCAGACTTTAGGAACAACTCAGACATTAGCAGCTGATAATTCTATGAGCAATGCTGATGTTGAAACTGCATTAGGAACCTTAATGGCAAACGACATCCCAGCAGATGAATGTGCTTTCTTCGTGAATCCACTTATCTATGCTGACCTAATGAACTCTAAGGCATTTGTAACTAATAACTCAGGTGCTGGAGTTGGTTTTGGTAATGACAATGCCGTAATGCAAACTGGGCAAGTTGGAAACCTTTTCGGCATACCAGTTATGACAAGTTCTTTAATCCCTACTACTACAAGTACAGGCATTGAAGCGGCTTACCTAGTGCATAAATCTGCTATTGCAGTAGCGGTGCAGCAAGACATTAGAGTCCAGTCAGATTATGACGTATCTTATCTTGGCACTAAAGTGGTGGCTGACATTATTTATGGTGCAGTTATCACTACTTCAAATCACGTTAAAGGAATTGAATTTCTTAATCCTTAAACCTTGAAGAGAATAATTTTGGGGGTGGTTAATTCTGCCCCCATTATTAAAAAGGACAATTATGATAGTATTAAAAAAAGGTAATCACTACGAACACACTATGGATGGCTCTAAAGCCTCTAAAATGATAGCAGATGGTTACGAACTAGTAAAAGGCAAGGGTTTACTAAGCCCAGCAAAAAAAGAGTTAAAAACAAAGAAAGAGCCGAAATCGAAATCTAAGAAATAAAATTTCAATAAAGGACTCATTCATGGTTAACCATTAACCTTAGAGAGATAGGAGAATAAATGGCAACATCAAACTTACATTACTATACTACCCAAGAAGCCCAGAACCGACTAGGTGGAGGTGGTTATGATTATGTCACAAACGCAACAGTAAATTCCCATACCTATGTAGCAATCCAAGCCTTATCTGTTGATTGTGTGATCACAGCAGCGACTTCAGTAGACACAGATATTTGGGATACACTTTCATCAGTTACACTATTAGCAGGGCAAACTATTTATGGTGAATGGTCATCCGTACAGATAGCTAGTGGTGACTTTGCAATCGTATACAGGAAATCGAGTTAAGCATGGCAAAACTACATAAAAGGTCAGTGCAAGAATCATTAAATGCAACAGTCGGTGGTGAATGGTCGGTTAATTCAGCAGGAACCGCAGGCTCAAGTGCCGATGTTGCAAATACAACTCACTTGGCTTTAGCAACTATGACTTCAACGCTAGGAGTCTACTCAGCAGTGGAGATTTATTTTAATTTTTCTACCACTACTACAGATGTCACAGCAGCAAATGATCTAGTTATTCCTAAGAACACATTAACATTCTTAACTGTCCCTAGAGGCTTAGGTAATACAGTCTATTTCAATTACAATTCTACCAGTACAACAACTGGTGCAGTAAAAACAGTAGAGGTTTAAATGCAAAGTTCAATGTTAAAGCATATTACTGAGGACTTCGGTAATGGGGGCACCATAGATGGCGATTTAACTATATCGGGAGATTTAACTGTTTCAGGTGGTGGCTCATTATCATTCGATGAAATCATAGAAGGTACACAAGTAATAGATGTAACCTCTACAGAAGCCTTGCTAGTTAGAAAAAATGGTGATGGTGGTGACATATTTACAGTAGACACTACTAATTCAGCAGTTGAAGTTGGTGGTCATTTAACTTTACCAGATGCAAGTGGCTCTGGTGGGGTTTTAAAACTTGGTGCAAGTGAAGATATTCAAATATATCACGATGGTAGTAATTCATATCTCGACCATTTAAACACTGGTGACTTAAAGATTAGAAGTTTAAAGCACGGAGGTGACATTGTTTTCCATACTGAAGCAAGTGATGGTACTCAATCTGCAAGTGCTTTAGTTGTTTCATCTACAGGCAGTGTAGGTATAGGAGCATCTACTAGTCCTTTATCAAAACTTCATATTAAAGGTAGTTCTACTGGTGCAGTTCAAGCATTTATACATAATAGTAATGGTGCAACCAATTCATCCACAGAATTAGTTTTTGGTAATTGGAGTGGTGCAATTCCTACAGGTACAGGAAATCCTGGCCCTCAAGCAAAGATTTCGGCTATAAATATAAATGCTAGCTCAGCAAACTCAGTTCTTGCATTCTCAACTTACAATAGTAGTGGTGCACTGAATGAAGTGATGAGAATTACAGACACACAAAAGGTTGGGATTGGAACTTCTTCTACATCAGGTAAGCTAACTATAGCAAATGGTGTAGCATCCGCACCTTTAACTATTACAGCAAGTAACTCATACATACAGCTAGGTAGTGGAGATTATGGCTCTGGTGGGTTAGGTAAGTTTATGATTGGCTTTGGTTATACTGACACATTAACCAATACACATTCTCCTGCGTATATAGGCTTTGAAGAAACATCTACTGCTGGAGACACAAAAGGTGATTTAACATTTTATACAAGAAATGTAGTTACAGATACTGCACCTACAGAACGTCTGCGTATTGATGAGATAGGAAATATGGGACTTGGAATGACACCATCTTCAAGGCTATCAATAAAAGCCAATGGTGATACTTCTACTGTCTTGGACATACACGGAAGAAGTTCTGATGACTATGCAATTATTTCATTTAAGGAGAATGCCAGTCAAACTGTAAAAGGTCAAATCAAGGTTGACGGCTCTGATAGTATGATATTTAGAACTGGGCCATCAACTGATGCACTCACAATAACCTCTGGCAACACGGCTACTTTTGCTGGGGCAATTATTTCTGGTGGAGTTATACATGTTCCCACTGGTCATCCTATATACTTGGATGGCGGTAGTAACACATATATCTATGAATCAACAGCGGACACAATGTCTTTTGTTACTAATTCTGGTATCAGATTTGCACTCGACAACAACTCCCGAATCTCACTATCTAATAATAGCGGTAGCGGTACAAACAATACGCTTTTTGGATACCTGTCTGGTAATGATATAGCGTCTGGTGGAAATTACAACTCATTTTATGGACACCTTTCTGGGACTGAAATAACCACAGGTGAAAAAAATACAATGCTTGGGGCTTTTGCTGGTTATACATCTTTATTGCCTGACAAGTGTGTTTTAGTTGGATACAATGCTGGTGGTAGTGGTGTAATGACTGCTGCTGCTGATGGCACTGTTGCAGTAGGAATGAACGCTTTAAGCAATTTGACCTCTGGAGCAAATAATTTAGCAATAGGATTTGAAGCTCTTGATGCTTGCAATACTGGAGCTTCAAACATTGCTGTTGGTTCTGGTGCTTTAGGAGCATTGACTGATGCAGTGGCTAATGTTGCAATGGGATTAGGAGCATTAGGAACAAATGTTTCAGGTAATTACAATACAGCTTTTGGACATCAAGCATTACAAACTTTTAATGCTGATGTAGATGCAAATAATGTAGCAGTAGGAATAAACGCTCTTCAAGCATCAAATACAGGAACAAACAATACAGTTGTAGGTGCTTTTTCTGGAGATGCAGTGACTTCTCAAAGTAACTTAGTTTTAATTGGTTCAGATGCTGGTGGGGCAATTAATAATAATGCCGCTGATGGTACAGTAGCTATTGGTAGGTCTGCACTTGCATCATTGACATCTGGGACTAAAAGCACGGCAGTCGGATTTGAGGCGTTAAAGGCTAATACAATTGGTCACGAAAATACAGCATTTGGGTACAATGCCTTAATGACAAATGTAGATGGAGATAGTAATACTGCAATCGGTGGTGACTCATTAAAAATTTATGAACCTGCTGATGGAGTTGGTCAGAATACTGCTTTAGGTTTTCAATCTGGCGATGCTCTTGTAACAGGAAGTGCAAACACTTTAATTGGTTTTCGAGCTGACACAGATGATAATGCTGGAGTAAATCAAACAGTAATTGGTTCTACTGCACAAGGACAAGCAGACAACTCAGTAACACTTGGTAATGCAGATGTAACTGCTGTTTATATGGCACAAGATAGTGGTGCTACAGTTCATTGTGCTGGTATAAAATTTGATGCAAGTGGTGAAGTGCTTGGAGATTATGAGGAAGGCGAACACACTACCGCTATAACTGGTGCAACAAGTGGAAGCTGGGTATTGGATTCGGCTCAAAATAAACTTTCATACACAAAAATTGGAAGAATGGTTACTGTAGTAGGTAAATTTGAAACAGATAGTGGTTCTGGCGCTGGTTCTTTACGAATTAGTTTACCATTTACATCGGCAAATTTAACTTCTGGAGCTGGTATTGCGATAGGTTCAATTACGATTAATAGATATGGTTCTACCTCAATAGCAACACAAATAACACCTATAATTTTTGAAGGTACTAATTATATAAATGTACAATATCACAATACAGACGGAACCTCCAATGAAGGTTATGTACAAGCAAATGACATAGATGCTATTTTTGAAGGACAATTAAGCATTACATATTTTACAGATTAATTGGATAATTAATTGGAACTAACAAGGAGTAAATAATGGCTTTACAAAAAAAGAAAACATACGATTATGAAGTGCGTGGAGAATACAAATGTATTCAAGAACGCTGTAAAACATCTATTGAGGAAGATGGTGTAGAAATATCATTTTCATACAGTAGAAAGGCATTTATGCCAGATGCTGATGTGAGTGCTGAATCTGATGAATTAAAGGCAATGGCAAATGCACTGTGGACAGATGATATTAAGAAAGCGTATGAAGATAGTAAAAAAGAAGATTAACTAACACAAGGAGTCAATAATGGCTAAAACACAAAAACAACCGCCAGTTATTCTAACTCTTAATGATGTCGAATATGACGTTAATAAGGACTTTAATGACGAGCAAAAAAGACTGTACTTACATTTGAAAAATATTGATGACAAAATCAATAGTAATAACTTTATTCAAGAACAGCTTGGAGTGAGTAGAGATGGATTTGTAAGAATACTAGAAGAGTCATTGGCAAAGTCAAAAGACCACTCACCACATGACCCAGGTGACGAGAACGATTAAATGATAGTTAGATGTGCCCATGATAATGATGTGGTCATTCACCTTAATAATAAACAAGGGATGACTAAAAAAGTGAAGTTGGCTAATGGAACTTTGATCACATTAACATATCCAGGAAGCAAAAAATACTTCCTAAGAAATGGCAAGAGCATTATTAAAAAAAGTGACTCATTTAAAACCATTGAAGAGGCGTATGTGAAAGAGTGTAATAATTTAAAAGACTCTGACAATCATGGGCGTATCGACATTGTAAAACATAAACTTGTAAACAGTAAAGTGGAGGAGAGATGAAGAACCCTTTAGCAACTGTAGTCAGTTGGCAAATAGAGACAGGGCAACTTGATGGTTGGACTGCATATCATCTTGCAGCAGGTGCTTTTTTATGCAAGATATTTCAATGGCTTAATTTTAGTGATTTATGGTGTGTTTTAGGTGTACTTGTAGTTGGTATAGCCTGGGAAGTTTTTGAGTGGTATATAGAGAACTATGAGCCATATAGGACTAAAATTAGATGGGCATACAATACAATGGCTGATATAGTAGTTGAAACTGCAATAGCTTGGTGGATGGTGCTATGAATCATGTAATTAAAAAAATAAAAAATGGAGACTTTAAAGTTGTTAATACGAGTTATGATATCCCTGTTAAGCATGTTAATGATAAGCAGTTGCAGTCAGGGTTGGAGCGTAGGGGGTTACCAAATCACACCGCAGGATACAGTTACAAATACAGTTTTTATAGAGATAATGGGTGCTGATTCTGCTATGCATTATTATCATGGAAAAGTTTATACGCAATCCAATTGGTGCTGGTTGCATCATCAGTTTGAAGATATAGAGCATGAGTGATGTTAAAACAGCAAGAAGTTATCGTGGTACTGTGGTTAGCGATAATATGGTGGTTAGCCTTAACATCCGTTGGATGGTACAGCTATGTGTTCTTGTGGGCGGTCTTGTGTATGGGTACTATAATATTATGTCTCGACTTACAACCCTTGAAACAGAACTGGTGGAAACAGATAGCCAAATTAGGAGTTTATTTGATAAGCACAGCTTGGAAGAAGAGCGGAAAAGGGCAGAATTGGAAAGTAGAGTTTCATTCTATGAAAAAGAGTTAAACCTAAACCCATTTAGTTGGGGTAAGAAAAAGCGGAAGTAGTTATGGATTTTATAGCAGTATACGGTGAAGCAGGAATGATAGGAGTAGTTGGTGTAATGTTCGTGTATTTAGTGATGAGCTTATCTAAAAAAAGCGAAGCTCAACAAGAAGCATTAGAAAGGTTAAAAGTCGAAAACAGAGGACAATCCGAGACCTTAGAGAATATGGAAGGCATGGTGATCAAACTTATTGGAAGATGGAATCAGTCTGACGATAAACTAGACCGAAAATTTGACGCCTTAACCAAAGAAATAAATGACCTTGATAACCAAGTTTCTAGAATAGAAGGTTCTGTTTCAAGGATAAACGGAAGGCATTAATGGCAAAAGACCCAAGGCTTAAAAGGTTTGGTTTGAGCGGTTATAATAAACCGAAAAGAACTCCAAGTCACCCAAGCAAAAGCCATGTTGTTTTGGCTAAGTCTGGAAATAAGGTTCGCTTAATAAGATTTGGACAACAAGGAGTTCGAGGTGCTGGAAAAAACCCAAGAACTAAAGTACAAAAAGCAAGAAGAAGGTCTTTCAAGGCAAGGCACGCAAAGAACATTGCCAAAGGTCGTATGAGTGCAGCTTATTGGTCTAACAAGGTAAAATGGTAGGAGATAAAAATGCCAAAAAAAGTTAGCTGGATGTATGGCGGTAAAAGGTATTACGGAACTCTAATTAGAGAAACTAAAAAATATAGATATGCTAGAACTTCAAGCGGTAAAATAAAAAAGATTATTAAGAAAAAAAGATAATGGATTACGAACCTATAGATGATTATAGAAATCATATAAAAGAAAGACTTGCAAGGATTGAAACCATTTTAGAGCGTGAGTTGCCAGACATTAAAGAACAATTAAAACTTGCTAATGGCAGAACTAGGTCACTTGAGAACTGGAGAAACTACATTCTAGGTGGCATGGCAATTATAACTTTACTTTTCACAACCTTAAAATAGGAGAAATAATGGATATTAAATCGATTATAAAAGATACTTTTGATGAAAAAGTTGAAGAAACACTACCAGTCGTTATTGAGGGCATGGAATCATTCTTGGTGCAAAGAATACAATCAGATGAAATCAAAAAAGAATGGGCAACATGGATAAATAACAAAATTAATTTGCCTTTTATGAATGAAAAACAAGAACAAGAGTTCTTTGAAAGAATGATTGATATTGGAACAGACTTTTTTGCATCATTGGTTCCTAAGTTATTAAAAGGTATTCCATCAGGTAAATAATGATTAACTCAATGCAAATGCTGACAGTTATCAAAGACACTCTTATAAAGATGGGACCAAATTACGCAAGCCATGATGCACAAATGCTAGTATACAGAACTGGATTAGTGGAATCTAGGTACGAGTACATCATGCAAAAAGGTGGTGACAATATAGCCAGAGGTCATTGGCAATGTGAACCTTGGGTAGCTGTTAGCCTATGTAAAGACTACCTACAATACAGAAAAGAACTGCTAAAAAAAGTTGCTGAAATTTGTCATCTTGATTGGAGTTACTTTACTAACCCAGAAGAAAGTAAGTGGAGGGAAGTCTTGACTACTAATTTAATTGCTGGGATTGTTTGTTGTCGCTTACATTACTGGAGGGTGCCAAAGCCAATGCCTAAAACATTAGACGAGCAAGCAGCCTACTGGAAACAATGGTACAACACATCTAAAGGAGCTGGAACTATCGATCATTTTAAAGAATTGGTTATGAAATATGGATAACCCTATTGTTCAAGACGTAGACGGTAATGTAATTGGGTGTAAATATTGCGGCAGCAGGTCTATTAGAAAACATGGCTATCTGTACAGAGCTAAATCTAAAAGACAACAATGGATGTGCAACTCTTGCGGAAAAAGAACTGTAAACCCTAGCATACTAGAAAAGTCAGAATTTGTAAAAGAAATATCCGACCCAGACTACATACCTATTGGAGAACTAATTGAACATAGGAAAAGAAAATACTCTGTAAAAGTAAAAGGTAGGGAGTCTAAACGTTTAATTAACATTGACATAAAGACAAAGGGAGTGATAGGGATATGTCATTTTGGAGACCCTCATATAGATGATGACGGAACAAACATTGCTGATATATATGCTCTATGCGATTTAATTAATAAAACAGATGGTATGTTTGCAGGAAATTTAGGCGATGTTCAAAATAATTGGATAGGCAGACTTGCCTTTTTACATGGCCAGCAATCTGTAACAGCCAAGGAATCCTGGAGGCTCACAGAACACTTTGTCAATAGCGTTAATTGGCTGTATTTAATAGCAGGAAACCACGATGTCTGGTCAGGCGACGGAGACCCTCTTGATTTTATAATGAGGGACCACAAAGGTGTATATGAAAAGTGGGGGGCTAGGCTAAACCTAAGATTCCCAAATGGTAAAGAAATTAGAGCAAACTGCAGACACACCTTTAAAGGGAACAGTATGTGGAACTCGGCACATGGCGTTGCAAAAGCGGCTCAGATGGGGTGGAAAGACCATATATTAACTTGTGGGCACACCCATGTTAGTGGGTATCAAGTTTTAAAAGACCCAGCATCAGGGTTAATTTCACATGCGTTACAAGTTGCAAGTTTTAAGATTATAGACAATTACGCAGAAAAGTTAGGATTGGATGATAAAAACATATTTAATGCACCAGTTACAATTATTGACCCTCGATATGAGGATGATGATAACAGGCTCATTACCACTATTTTTAATCCTTATGAGGCAGCTGAGTATTTAACATGGAAAAGGTCAACGAAATAAACACAACAAATGCAGATATAAACGCCTTTGAATTGATAATGAAATGCAAGGAGTTAGCAGTACAGATAGATTTAACAAATATTATTTTGGATAATACAAGCATTGATGAAAAAGAAATGTTGATTAATATAATTGAAGGGATAAGAAGCCTTGAGCTTAATGTGATTGGCTTTGACTCTTATATACCAGAGGCAAAAGCATGAGTACATATCACGAGTCGTATTGCGACACAACAACAGACTTATTATTTATAGAACCATATTTAGGCGAATATGACCACAAAAAAGTTTTGCCTAGTAATTGGATTGCTTCAGGCACTACTCATTTGTTTTACCTATATAATACTGGAGACTGTAGTGGGCAAGTTTACAAGGATGGTAAAGAATTAACCGCTGTTGCTGACGAGCCAAACGCCAATGATGAATATAGATACACTGCAAGTACCGACCTGCTTGAACATTATAGCAGCACAGGCAGTGCCACCACTTTAAATAGCTCAGTATTTGAATCATCAAGAGACTGGTCAGATCTAAAAACAGAAGCGGTTAAAAGAGCTAGTGATTTTATTAGAAATTATTTACCATTTCCAATATACCCAAACAAAGGTGTTGGTACAGCAGATGCAGTAGGTAATGACTACCCTGAGATAATAGTAAGAAGCACAGCAGTTATGGCTGTTGAGTCTCTAGTAAGACCTTATGACCAAGAAAAAGCAGATGTGATAAAGTCTCAAGCAATTAATGAAGAAGGCACTGGCTGGTTGGATATGCTGAGAACTGGTCAAATTTCATTATACAGTAGCGAATCAGAACAAAAATATAAAGGCATCTTATCTCCTGTTACTGTTAATTCTAATACAACAGGAAGCGTAGTGGATGTAAAAGGAAGAGCAAGTACACAATGGGATGTTATTAAAATTGTAATTGCTAATGGTGGAACAATAACAGCAGGTAGTGAAAATACTTCAGTCACTTATTCTACATTCACTAAAAATGAAAAAGGTTTAAAATTAAATCAAGATACAAATGCAGAAATAATTGACTGTGGTTGGCAATCAGTAGGGCATAATATGTGGATAAGGTTTGCTCCTGGGCTTTATACAACAAACGACGAGTGGCAATTAGAGGTTAGTGGAGTTTTAGATCAGTCGTTCACTCCAATAAAAACTATTTCTACAAGCAGATATTAATGGCTATTACTTATTCAAATACAATTTTTGATGATATTATGGAAACAGTAGCAGTTTTAATTAATAACGAGTTTGGCGTTGCTGTTTATTATGATGAACACAAGCCACCTCAGTCTTTTTTACTGATCCCCTCATCGGATGAATTGGTAACTAATTTATCATCTGGAACTCAAAGAGAATACAATATTGAAATTAATTACCAGTTAAAATCTGGAGGGCAGTATACTAAAAATAACATTAAGCAAGTTAGCAACGTAATGGAAAGACTTAAAAGATTGATTCACAATAATTCATCTTATTCAAATGGGGCAATTTGGTTTGATGCAAATTTAGCTAGCATAGAATACGAAAGAGATGAGGACGACCAAACCCTCTTGAGAGGAATTGGAACATTTAATTGCAATAACATAGAGGTTATATAATGAAAATAAAAGCAAGATTAGACAAAATTCATAGAGCAAATTCAAATGGATTGCTTTGCGATAAGGCTTCGCTAAATAAACTCAGGGATGGCGAAGTTGTTGAAATACCTGAAGATGCTGGTAACGAATTACTACAAATGAGATTCGTGGAAAAAGCAAAAACGAAAAAACAAACAAAGGAGGCTAAATAATGGCTGACACAAGAGTACTCCCTGTAAGTAGTATTAAATATGGCTTAAAGGCTGAAACATCTTTCGGGGTAGGATTAGATTCAAGCGGGGCAGATGGAACCGCATATTTAACACAACCAGTTGTACAAGCACAAAAACCTATATTCAATATACTGAGAGAGTCGAGACTGTTGAGTGGTAGGGGAAGTGTAAAAAATGCCGCTGACACAATTACTAATTTAAGAGGCGGAACAGTTACAATGCCTTTTGATATGGTAGCAACTCCTAGAACTTTAGCTCAACACGCTTTATTAGTAGGTCAAGAAAATGCAACCTCTGGAAGCACGTTACACGAAATGGAAATTGATGGAGCAAGCAATGCTAATTCTATTGGTGGTACTATTTCAAGTGGAATACCTCATAGTTGCAACCTAGCTTATTACCCAGCCGCTGGTGAAGGTATTAAAGTTTCAGGAATAGTGTGTTCAGACTTGACAATTACTGGTGATGTAGGGGCCAATAATGGGCTTGTAAGTATGTCTGGTAATTACTTTAGTGGTTTCAGCAACCCTGTTGCTGCTGGAAGTGCATTAGAACAGACATTTGACGGAACTTGGGTTGATGCTCAAACTACATATTTTAATGTAATGGATTTTGATACAAGGACTTTAGACGTTGAAGGAAACGCTACTCAAACCTTTATAATGAAATCATTTACATTCAATATTTCTAATGGTGTAAACAGAGTCGGTTTTAATACAAATGGCGATGCTGAGGTCTATGTTTTCCCTGAGTATGTTGTTACTGGTAGCCTAGTAATTAAATACGATGATGAATTTGATTATGGTGCAGCTAATAACGTCATTCAGGATTTTCTTGATGGCAACACTATGACCTTAAATTTAATTTGCGGTGATGGTAACGACGCAGCAGGAGAAATGGAAATAACAGCAGAAATACAATACACTGGAGATCCAGGACAAGACCTAAGTGAGACTGGAGTTTTTCATACTCTTGAATTTGAGTGCGTACAAAACGGTTCAAACGAAGCATTTAAGTTAGAGACATTTGAGAATAGTGCTGTAACAAGTTGGTAATAAAAAAAGGGAGAAATAATGATAGTTGAAACGCCTCATGGCGAATTTGAATGTCAGGACATAACAAGAAGGCAAAGAAGGGATTACTATAAGAAAGTGAAAAAGGTTTTTGCTAGTCAAGATACCTCTGAGTTGCATGAATTAGCAGACGAATTTGCTTTACTTGCTTTCGGGGATGAAGAAAAAGCCGACAAGGAACTGGAAGGATTAACAGCCTTACAGGAGGATGAAGTCTTAACTGCAATTATAGTTACCTATATGGGTATGCAGGAGGGAAACGATACTGGCGATTGAGATGTGCAGTTTGGTTTACTCAACTGGGTTTTCCCGGTAGTGAGTTTGCTTTTCCTTATACTGCTCAGTCGCCTGTTACTGGTAAGAAAATTTCGTTTAATAATTTAAGGGAAGTTGAAAGCGAAATAGAAAAAGTATTGGAGCAGGATAGTGTTAAAAAATTTGGTATTGGACAAACATTGTATTATGAAATGCCTTTTTTTACCAATCCAATACATCACATTAAACAATGGTGCTGGGATATGTTAGAAGATTATAAAATAGCAACTACGTTTAATGTCCCTATTGGCTCAGACCTTGACTCTATTTCTGCTTTTAAGATTGATTGCTTAACAGTTATAGATGAAGAGATTAATAAAATAAATAACCACAGGACTCAAGATGGCTAAAAATTTAATATTAAAAGTCGGTCAAAAAGGGGCAAAGAAAACTGCAGGTGCCTTAAAATCTGTTGGTGGTGCTATTGGAAGTATTGGAACAAAAGCGGCAATAGCAACTGCTGGGATAGGAGTCTTGTCTACAAAGTTAGCAGGAGATTTTCAAAAAAGTTTATTTGAAGTAAGTACATTAACCAATGATTTTAGCGATGTTGCTTTAAAGAAAATGAGCCGAGAACTAATGAGCGTTGCTAGTAGTTCAGGGCTAGCTTTAAGTTCTATAAGTAAAGCAAAATATGATATTGTTTCTGCTGGGTTTTCTGGAGCTGCAGACTCAGCAGCAGTCTTAGGTGCCTCGGCAAAATTAGCTGTTGGTGGCGTAACAAGTGCTGCAGAAGCCGCAGATTTATTGACCACTTCTTTAAATGCTCTAGGGTTAGATGCTAACGAAGTAAACAATGTATCTGATGATTTATTTACCACAGTAAGGTTGGGTAAAACAACAATGTCAGAACTTTCTGCAAGTTTTGGTCAAGTGTTACCTTTTGCTAAAGCAATGGGGATGGATTTAAAAGGTGTTGGTGCATCAATGGCAACGCTTACCGCCTCAGGTATCTCAACTGCTCAAGCTACTACAAGTTTGAGGGCTGCAATGCAAGCATTACAAAGCCCTACTTCTGCTTCGAAAGCCCTTATGAATGATCTGGGAATAGAGGTTAAAAGATTCGATGATGGCACAGTTAATTTGGTTGGTACGATGGGGCAATTTAAAGGCTTAGACCCAGCATTAATGAGAAGATTGATTCCTAGCGTTGAAGGTGTTTTAGCGATACAAACAATGGCTCAAAACTTTACTACTTTAAAAAGTAATGTTGATGAGTTTTCTAATACCAGTGATGCCGCTAATACTGCATTTGAAAGAATGTCGGGTGCGTTTAATACGCAAATGTCAAAGCTAAAAAACAATATGCAAAATGTAATGATAACGATTGGCGATGTTATTATTGACCAGATTAGTCCTGCTGTTGAAAATGCTAACAAGATATTATCAGAGCTTGGAGATATTGGTTTTGAACATATTGCAAAAGTAATAAATGAAAACTTTAATGTCGTTTTAGAGTCTTTAAATATGACTATCTCGCTGTTTTTAGATACTGTGAATAATCATGTTGGCTTATCTATGTTAAAAATTAAAAGAGAATTAACAGATTTATTACCGTTTACAAAGGGCAAAGTAGAAGATTTAGATAAGCAAATAAACGAAATGTCAGAAAATATTACAAAAAGAAATTCTGACAATTTTCAATTAGTTGCAAATCAGTTAGCATTTACTTTTGATTTTATAAAAGAAAAGGCAAAAGAATCTGCTGATGCAGAAATAAATGAGATGGCTAGAGTAAACGAAGCAAGAATAGAATCAAGGGAAGCCGATTCAGATAATCTCGCAGAAGATAAGGAGAAAATTGCGGAAATAGAAGCCGCAGACCTAGAAAGAAAAGTTGAGCTATTAACTGTTCAAGATTTAATACAACAACAAGCGTTTAACAAAATAAAAGAAAGAGAACTTGAATTAATTGCATTAGGGGTTTCTAAAACTGAAGCTGAAAAACAAGGGACTAAATTAAGGATGCAATTTATGTCTCAAGAAGTAGGTGCTAAATTGAGCCAAGCATCTTCTTTTCTAAGTTTAGCAAAACAAGCATCATCTCAAAATAAATCTATGGCTAGAACAACTAAATCTCTTGCCAAAGCGGAAGCATACGTGAAGGCGTTTGAAGCTGCTAATAAGACATTTGCTACATTTGGTGGTTGGCCTACTGGTGTTGTTCCTGCGGCTTTAGCTTTATCGATTGGTCTGGGTAATGTAAAGTCGATAGACTCTCAATCTTTTGCTTATGGAGGAATAGTACAGGGAAATGATACAGGGGCTGGTGACACAGTTCCTGCAATGCTTACTCCTGGGGAATTAATATTAAATCAAGCTCAGCAAGAAAACCTAGTAAGTGGAATGGGAATTACAGTTAATATACAGGGCAATGTTTTTGGTACAACAGAGTTTGTAAGAGACACTTTAATACCTGAAATACAAAAAGCCGCAAGATACTCTTGAGCTTAACATTACCAGATGGATTTCAAAGGTCAACAACTAATGAAAATTGGATATTTTGTTTAGGCTATGATGATTCATTTGATATGGTTGGAACAGAAAGCCAACTTGATGAGGATGTAGGCACAACAGAAACAGGTATTGATGTAAAAGATGGTTCTTTATTTACTGCTGGTAATTATTATCGTATGAACCAAATCGGTAACCGAATACTTACCACGGGCGAATTAATAAAGGTGACAAGTATATCATCTGATACATTGACAGTTCAAAGGTCATTAGACGGACTTGAAACATCACCGGCAGCCCTATATGAACCAGAAAGATTTTTTAATAATAGCTTTACCCCTATATCATTTTCAGATACTACCATTGATGATAGAGTGAGTTATGGTGCAATATTATCTAATCCTAGTATAAGAGAGTCAATAAGCCTTAAAAACTCAACTAGTAAAATAGGCAATATATCTATTAAGGTCTCTAACTTTCTTTTTAATGGTAATCCTTTTAGTGAAGAAATATTTGGAGGCTCCAGGAAGTATATTAATAGAATATGCAAAGTCTTTATCCAGCTCAATAACAATCCATATCTCCATAATGCTTTGCAAATATATTCTGGTAGATTGATAAATTTTAGTCATAATCAAGATAGTGTAACTCTAGAGATAGTTTCACATAATCCTTTTAAAGGTATTGAAGTACCACAAATAAAAACAGATAAAAACAACTATTTTCCAATAGCTTATGGTGATTATACAGCTAACGCTAGTCAAGGAAATTCTCAAAGTGTATCCTTGTCGTTTGGTAGTTCTGCTGGGATTGATGAGTTTAGAAAGAGAAAAACATTGTACCCAATACCAGTAGAGCAAAGAAGAGGCGATACTATCTTTTCACTTACTGGCTTAAGGTCTATAAATCAAAATGCTTATCCTCATTTTTATGAAAAATCAGTTGATTCATTCATACCTATCGCAAATCACGCTAGTACAATGACTTCAGTAGATGCAGGAAATGAAGTTTTTGGAAATGGGCATGCAGTTAGACATCATCAATCATTGTTAAAAGGTCAATTTGTAAAGCCATTAGAAAGAACAGATTCGGAAACATCAACGAATTTTGATTGGGCAGAAAATGATAATGCTTTTAATGGTGACTTTATAGATACCTCATCCTATACTCAATGCTTAATTCAAGGTAACTTTACAGCAAATGACAATGCTACTATAAAATTTAAAATGCCTCAATTAACAGGAACTGCTGATACAATTAGTATTCATTTAGTTTTTTCTGGGAGTGTTCAATTGTTATCAACATCTGGTAGTGGTGAAATCAGAATACAATTAATAGATGAATCTTTTGGTGCATCTGATATACTTGGGTACTATTCTTTGACAGGAGCATCCACAACAACCACTTTTAATCAAACATTGGCTGGAGGGTTAAATACATCATCATTTGCTTATTTTTCCAATGGATACAATAGCAATAGTGAATTTAATTCTAGCAGTAATGGTTGGGGTGAAGAAATAAAGTTAAAAATGAAAGCAGTTCAGCAATCTGGAGACCTTGATGGTACACTTGGTGGATATTTAAGATTGGCCGATGTAGTGATTGAAGTAAGGTCTAAACTAGATTATTCTGACCAAGACAAAAAATCAAACTCATATAAAGTGTTGGATGATATAAATGAATTGTACTGTGGTGCTAATGGCTTGAAAGATGTTAGTTCTTGGGGAGGCGATGCATTAATTACAAAAATTGTATTTGCTCATAGAGACTTGATGCAAAGATTTGGAAATTTTAAAGATGGAAACGATATACCATATGGCTCTGCTTATAATCCTGTAAATTGGGATAGCGGTACAAATATATCTGTTGTTAAAGATTGGGCATTAAGATACTGGATAACTGAACCGAAGCAGTTAAATAGTTGCTTAACTGAATTACAACAGAATGGTGGATTCATTGGAAGGTACAATTCTCAAGGCGATTACACATATGTATATATACCAGATTCAATCACAACAGATCATACACTCACAAAGAATGATATTATTGATTTTAATATACAACTAACATCATTTGATGGTGTGGTTACATCAATGGATATTGAATATGAAAAGCATCCTGTAAGCAACAAAGGATATGTAAGTAAAGTAGAGGCAACAAACTCATCTAATGTTACAGCTTATAATATAGGAAGTAACGAAAATAAAAGAACTGTAAGGCTTAATGCACTGATATCTACTCCAGCTGCTACGCCATCAAGTAATGTAAATGATGATTACTACACATATTTTGACAATATATTTTCTCAAAAATTAGTGATTACTTTTAATGTAGTAAATCAAGCCCATTACAAGATTGATATTGGAGATTTTATTGCTTTTGGCGATGTTAGCACTAACGCTTTTGGCAGTTCTTTTAGTGGCAAAGATTTTATAGTAACAAGTATTAATAGAAAACTAGGCTCCCTTGGAGTCACAGTATGCGAGGTTTAAATGGCAAAAACATTTTATTATGATTCAGGTGGATTGTTAGAAGCAACCATTAACGATGGTACATATTCTGGTACTAGTTGGAGTGATTCTGCAAGCATGACCAACGAATCTCGGCTAGTTGACCAATCTCTATCATCAGCAGTTACAGATTTTAATAATGCCGATGCTTTAAAAATTACATTTCCAATATCTACTGCCCTTGATTTTGTTGCCCTGTATTTTAGTGCATCAGAAACAGATAATATCTCATTATATAAATTGGTAGCAACAAACACATTTAATTCTGCGATAGATATTACATCAGAATTTTCTGCTGGTTGGACAGTTGGGGAGTTTAATTCCGTATCTACGACTGATTGGCATTTAGCATCTACAAGTGGAGACATTGAAAACCTTACTGAATTTATTGTAGGTAGCAAATTACAGTTTGAGGTAAATCCAGAAATAGGCATATCCGAAGTTGAAACATTTGGGACTATACTAAACACTAGCATGGGCGGAATTGAGTATGCAGTAAAAAAGCACGAACCAAAAACAAATATATCTTTTAGTTTTTCAAGCGTATCAGAAACATTTAAAAATAGTTTGCAATCTATGGAGTCTGCTGTTCAAAATCATAAAAAATTCATTTACTCAGAAGACGGGGTTACTGGGCCATTCCATTATGTTCGATTAGATAGCCCTATAAGTTTTAAAGAAGTATCTTATCAAAGGCATTCTGTTTCTATATCTTTAACAGAACAACTTTCTTAGTTTTTATCAGTTAATAGTTTTGTAAGTTTCTCCCAAGAAGGCAGGGGTGAACAGGGCGATAACTCCATTTTGTCCTTATTCATACTATAAGCACCTCTGCCTCTCCCCTTTTAATTTTTACTACCCTTTTTAAACCCTTAAAATAAATTTATAAAGGGTTTGGTTTTTGTTATATCTGTTATAAATTAAGTTATGAATAAAATAAACAATATGGAGTTTTCAATGAATAAATCTTTTAAGGTTGACCAAGATGTAAGGGTAAGCGGAACTGGTTTTATGAATGGAGTTACTGTACAGTCTAAAGTTGCTACAGTTGTTGATTTTAATGAGGATGCTGTTCAAGTAGCTTTTTTAAATGGTGATGAAGATTGGTTTACGACAAAACAAGTTGATGGAGAAGAATTTAAAAATTCTAACGTAGGTTGCAAAAGCAAACCTTTCTTTAATGGTTTTACGGTTACAGGGGGTAAGTAAGATGCAAAACACTCAAAAATCAAAAAGATACGAAAACAATAAATGCTATTATAAAATCCCCAATGCTAAAAACATTGGAAAAGAGATTGCATATTTCGATAACAAGCCAATGCTTTTAGTTGGTTTGTATAATGATATAACTGATAAAGGGTACGGTAACACCACTCCAGCAAAAGCTAGGTGGGTTTGTAACGCTTATGGTTGGTATTTCTATTATGAAGCAAAAGGGGTTAAGTAATGATAACATTTAACGAACTATATGATAATTTAATTGAGTGCGGCATAGCTAAAGAAAGTGAAATTAATTTAGTTTGCAGTATAAATGGCTCTTCAGTTGATACACTTAATCAAATATTGTACTCAAGGGAAGGATATAGAACTTGGGAACAGTATATTGATATATGCAGCACAAGGGGGTAAGTAATGAATCCAAAATCAGAATTTTATGCAACTATATCGTGGAACGAGTACATTGTAAATGGTAGAGTTGAAGCACCTGCAGGTGAATTTACAATTTACAGAAATAGGATTGATTGGCTAGTTGAAGGCACTATAGAATACTTAGCAAAATGGAAAGGTAGAGGTGCGTATTTAGAAACAGCATCAGAGGAATATGAATTTGGTTCGATTATAGACCGAACTGAATATGTTAAATCACAATTAAAGGGGAGTAAATAATGCCAGTACCATTTTTAAATAAACACAGTGAAAAGCAATATTTAGAGGTTGAGACAATAGCACTTAATCAACATATTGCATTGCAATCCTTGCTTACAATCACTGAAGGCGAGGATCTAAATTCAGATTCAAAAAAAATAATTCATTTCGGGGCGTTGTGCATAAGAATTAATCAAATCGTGGAAGAGTACGCACCGAAAATCCAGAAGGTTCGGGAAGTCATGTTCAAAGGAGACTCCGCAACTACACCTCCTCAAGTACCTGAGCCTTCTGGAAACATTCAAATAAAAGTAAACAAAAAAGAATATGCTCATATAATAGAGGCTTTGGAGCATTATTCAAACATGTACCCAGACAGTAAAGTTGCTGATGAATTCCAGCATCTTGCTGAAGAAATTAAGAACTTAAAAAAGGAGTCAAAACAATGAGTCAAGAAAAACAAATAAAACACTACTTGGAATCAGGCGGTAAAATATCGGGGATATCCGCACTTGACAGGTTTGGGTGCTACAGGTTATCGTCAGTTATTTTTAATTTAAGGGAGAAAGGTTTAAACATAAAAACCAAAATGGTAAAGAATAATAACGGACAGAAAAAATACGCTGAATATTATATAGAAAACCCGCAGGGAAATAAAGACCAATACAAATTGGAGCTTGCATGAGGTATTATTGGGAGGTCTTATTTAGCGTAGAGTATTTTCCTTATTGGGAGTTTACAATGCTTATGATGCTTGCATTAAATATAAGCGTTTTGTGGCGGCTAAACAGAACAGAAAAAAGCCTCAACTGTTTAATCGATGACATGTGGGCTGTTATTAAAGAAATAGCGGAGGAGGAATAATGTTGATAATGGACATAGCAGAATGGATTGCAAATATCTTTATTCTGGGCATTGCCGCTTTATTGTGGGTGTTGGTAGTGTTTGGTGCGATGATGGCGGTTTCAATTATAAACAAAGCAATAAAGGAGACAATAAATGGTTAATATAATGGAAAAGTTTGTAGAGTTTTTAGATAAAACCTTACCGATTATAATAGCACCTTTTTTAATCGTTCTTTTGATTAGGGTAATATTTCAAATAATAACACACCAGGAGGTATAAATGGGTTTTTTAACGTTGAGGCAAAAGCACAACACAACCACAGAACAAACAGACAGAAGCATTGATGTTCAATTACAAATCAATCCAGTCGATGTAGATGCGAAAGAAAACAAGTATAATAAACTAGAATTTGTCATGCCTTGTAAGAACATAGGTTCTGACTATGTTACAGCTGAAGCTGGTTCTTATACCATATACAATGACAAAACCTTTGACCTGACTTGCAGTCAATATTTGATGAAAAAGATTATGCCTTTTTCTAAGGGTGATTGTTTGAACATAGCAATGGTGAACGATGGAGAGAGGACTGATTATACCGTAAAAGCTAGCGGCATTAATTACGATAAACCGCCTGAAGAGATAAGTAAAGTTAAAGATGCAAAGTATGGCTATGGCTCAGTTAAAGAAAGGGACACTGATAGGCGTTTAGATATTTTATGGGGTATGGCTTTTAATAATGCTACAAGATTGGTTGCAAATACAAGCTATGGAAACGCTATATCTGATAAAGTTTCATTAATAAAAGACATTATGCCTGAAATGTTTGAAATAGCTAAAGGGCTTACTGCGGTACTAGAACAAGAACAAAAAGAACAGCAGGAAAAAGATGAAAATGACTTACCATTCTAAAAAAGAGCATAAAGGCAGTGTCCG
>Ga0181411_1000071_pt1 | contig 30662 bp, 14 predicted proteins | sample 34SPOviralmetaG_FD_130114 | JGI IMG/M metagenome (GOLD analysis project Ga0181411, IMG submission 130114) | Marine viral communities from the oligotrophic San Pedro Time Series (SPOT) site, San Pedro Channel, CA, USA - 34 SPOT_SRF_2012-07-09 | ecosystem: Environmental > Aquatic > Marine > Strait...
AAAATTGTAGAAACAGAAGACGAAACAGATCTTGCAGGAGAATTAGCTTGTGCAGGTGATAATTGTGAAATAACATGAGAAAGTTAGCAATAATTGGAGGTCTTAGCTTAATGACAGCTGGGACTTCGTACATGATGTGGCATCCACATGCACCACAGTTTGATTTAAATCCCAATACATTAGCTATAGCTACTGGAGGATTTTTTGTAGCTGTAGGAATTACTTATAAATTTTAAAATAAAATGATATGTGCGGACTTTGTCTAGGCGGTATTTGTGAATACTGTAACAGCTAAAATATAAAAAGGGGAGGTCATTACGACTTCCCCTTTTTTGGTTACAGGAACTTTGGGTATGGTGCCCAGTTTCTTTTGTTCCTTACTTTAGTTTTATTCCTTTTTTAAGTTTAATCCCACCTTTGAGTTTAACACCACTCTTAAGTTTAAAGCTACTGTTGGGTTTTTCTTCTTCTTGCTCATCTTTTATTTGCCACTTAGGCCAACCTAAAAACATTGCAACAGATTCCCAAGCTTCGTTGTCATCAGCAGTTGCATCTTTTAAATTTTCTATTTTTCTATACATTCTATCTAAAGGAACATTTGTTGTTGCTGATATTACCTTAGCCATAGATTCGTAAGCTGGATTAGCAGGATTATAAGGACCCATGTTAAATACTTTTTCTCTAGCTTTCTTGCTATTGAAAGGATAACCAGCTTGTTCAATACCACTTAATTTTCTTTTAATAGCAGGAGAAAAGTTTAATAACTGCTTATAAGCATCTGAATATTCTGGTCTTGACTTTTTAGTTCTATCATATATATCTATTCCTAAGTTTTTAATAACCTGAACACTAACACCAGCCATACCTAAACCTCTCAAGCTAGAGTCTAACATACCGTTAGCTGTTTTAACTAATTTCTTTTCTTGTTTTTTAGTAAGATCTTCGTTATCACCAGCTAGTAAAGAAAAAGTACCTTGCTGTAAAGTGTTAAAAATCATATTTTGTAAAAAACCATAATATGCTACTCTACCAATTCTAATTCTATTGCTTTCAGCTAAGGTTTTACCTGGCATAGCTCTTTTATTAACCATGTCTTGAACATCTCTTTTTTGCATTCTAGCATACTGCATTGGAGTATTTACATATTGCAATATGACTCTACCAATATCACTAGATTGTTGTTGAGATATTTTACTAGGATCAGAAGATTGCTGTGACATTTCAGAACTAGCTCTCCACTCTTTTAGTGCTTGAGCTTCTGCTTCTTTTAATGTGTATTTTCTAGGATCTGTTGGTGAGTCTACAATTCCATTTTTCATTAAATCATTAATTCTATTCCTATAAAACAAAGCGCCTCCAGAAGCTATAGCAAAACTATCAGCATACTTTGTTGGTGCATAACCTTTTTCTAGCATATAGTTTAATACTGCTTTAGCTTTGTTTTTAGATGTTTTAGCAGCATTAGCTATTTCAGATTCAGATATATTCAATTTAAGTCCATTACGTCTATCTACTAAGTAGTCAGAATTAATTAATTTAGAATAATCTTTCCAATATTGAGGCTGATTAGCAAAAGCTTTACCTGCTTTAAGTGGATTATTAAAACTTTGATTTAGGAAATTAGCTGCTGATATAGTTTGAAGTAAAGCAGATCTAGTGTTTGCAAACATTGTAACTGCAGTTGATTGATTTATGTAATTCAACACATTATTAGTTAGCTTATTACCTCCGGGAGTTCTATTACTTCCATTTTTCATCCTGGATAAACTATTTTCTAAAGCCTCTCTGTATTTAGCGCCATAAGCGGCTTCTAATTTATTTAAGTTATCTGGAGAAAATATAGCATTTTTATTGGTTTCAAACTCTTGTAAATATTTAGCTCTCTTTGTTGTTTGAAGTAAATCCATTAAATCAGTGGTTATAGTTCCTACAGCCCAATCTCTGCCTGGTTCTGAGTAACCGTCTCCTTTAGTAACTTCTAATATTTGATCTGCAAATGCTTGAAGTTTTGGATTACTTTCAATAACTTTATTTAGTTCTGCAAAATCAGTTTTAGAAAGTCCGGGTATTTCCTTACCAGTTTGACCCCACAGATAAGCTCTTACAGCTTGCTCGTTAGTAAAACCGCTTTCAGTCTTTAGTTTTAAATCTTTTGGAACTTGCAATTGTTCTTTTAAAGCTTTAAAATCAGCAAATAAATTAACTCTATCTTGTGATAAATTCTCTGTAGCTCTATTGTAAGGATCTAATAAGTTTTTTTGATAAAAAGCCATATGAGCTTCACCCTCTTTACCTTTACCTAAAGTAGTATATAGTAGTCCAGTAAAATCTTCAGCAGATGAAGGTATAAAAAATCTTTGTCTTTTTTTAGTTGCACCTACTAATTTAGCCTTAACATCTGAATAAACTTTTTCACGACCAATACCAGAAGATTCTTCTAAGTTTTTATTAAATTCTTCAGATAAATTAAGAGAAGCTTTAGGTTTTTTAACTAATTGAGCAGTACCATTTAAATCATAAGCATTAAAAGCTGCTTTAGCGGCGTCAATATTACCAATAGCGTCATCAAAAAATGATATCTCATTAAAGCCTTCAGAATACTTTTCCACCATCCAATCAGCCTTTGCCTGTCCACTAGAATTGCCTAGTCCAACTACATTTTCTTCTTTAAAATTAGCTCCTTTAGATTTGAGCCACTTAAACAAAGGTCTTTGAGACTTTGGAGATCTAGCTGTTAAAACATAAACGTTATCACCGCCTCTTTTGTTTATCATCTTTTTAGCCGCTTCCAGAAGTGGACCAGGTTTTCCATCAACTACTCTATCAAAGTCTTCAAAATTCATTTCCCAACCTTGATCTTTTAATTTCTCGCCACTTTTAGCAAACTCAGCAGCGTTTAAAACTTTTATTTTTCCTTCTTTAATTAACTTTTTAGTTCCACTTGTTGGTTGTCCTTTTTTGTTTAACTTAACTTTAACACCATTAGACGCATAAACTTTACTGTTTGAATATAATAAAACATCGTCAGCATCAAGAACTCTTAGTTTTGGTAAAGCTTTATCTAAATCAATAACTTTTATAGGTTTTGGTTTTACTTTATCTAAAGGTATTCTACTATTAGAGTTAGCTTTATCTATTATTCCTAAAGGCTTTATAGTGCCTTTAACATCTAAAGTTTTTCCTTTGTCTTTACCTAGAACTTCACTAACTTCCGTAACGTTTTCTGGCCTAGTTGTTAAACCAGCTTCATTAATAACCTCAAGATTGTTTGTAACAACTTCATTAGTTTCTTTTATATTATTTAATATTCGTTTAACTTCAACGCCGCTACTACTCAGTTCATTATCAGGTATTTTATTTATAGATTGTTTAGCTATTTCTATTCCTTTTTCATTAATTATCATATCAGCAACTGTAGATGCTTGATAATCTCCTGACAAAATTATTGTATTAGCAGCTTCGTTTTTGCTTACAAAAGTATTTATATCTTTATTTTTAGAAAACTGAAACCCTCCTCCTTTTGCATCTTTTAACTTTTGATTTTGCTTAGTAGTCAACGCTTGAGAAAAATCTGAAACGTGGTTTTTTATTTCTATTTCAAGTTTTTCAGGATTATTTTTATATTTTGCTAATATTCTTAAAAATCCCATGTTGGCATTAGATAATTCTTTCATATGCTCATTATGGAACTTTGTTCCAGTAGGATTGTCTATAGCGGGAGCTTCTCTTAAAGAAAGATATTCCATAGGAACTAATCCTTTTAATATGCTTTCTTGAGAATTAGTTTGCATTTGTAAAAAAGTAAAAATGTTTTCTATAGTTTCTTTAGTAGGGTTTTCTAAATAGTTTTTAGCTAAATTGTTATATAACAAGCTAATTGCTTTTCTATTAGCTGTCATAGTTCTTTCATAAGCGTCAGGCAACATTTTGCCATTTGCATCAACAAGTTTTGGATTACTTAATAATTGTCTACCTCTCGATGTTAAATACTGCTTATATGCTAACTTATCTGATGTTTCCCAATTAGGAAATTCTTCTTTAGCTTCTGCTAATGCTTTTGACCAACTCTTTTTTAATCCTGATTCATTGTAATTTGGTTGCCAAACATCATACATCCAGTCCTCAACCTCTAATGATGTCTTTTCATTACCAAACACATCGTTAAATTCTTTAACTGGCATATAGTTAGGATCTACAAAATCTTTTAAATTTTTATCAAACTTTTGATATTTTTCAGGAGTAAAACTACCTTTTATTTTACCTTTGCCTAATGTTATTTCTAAATAATTTCTAAAATCTGGAGGTAAAGAACTTAAAGATGGAAATAAAGATAATATTTTTTTATTACTTTTAATAAATCTAGGTGCATAATCTTCATATGTTAAATTAACAGATCTATTACCTAAAGCCTTGTAATCTAATTTCCCCTTTTTAAAGCCAAATATTTTTTCTACTTCAGGGAAATTATCTTTAAAAAACTTAATTTCTTTTTCAGCTTTTTCTTGAGCTGCTTTTTCTATTTTTGAATCTGCTTTTTCTATAACCCTAATATCTTCTTTAGCTTTGTTCCACCAATCTAGTATTTTATTTGCATCTCTAAAATCAACTATTAAACCTATTTTTAAATCTGTGTCTTTTAAACCATATTTCTTTGCTAGCTTTTTTCTATCTACTTTTTTTCCTAAATTTTCAAAATAAGTAAGCTCTTCCATGAAACCTTCAAGAGATTTTGAAGGTAAAGCATCTGATTTACCAGATTTTAAATCTTCTATTTGATTAGCTGTTAATTCTTTTACTCTTCTTATTTCATAGTTAGTTATGGCTTTGCCTTGTTGGTGTATAAGAGATTTTATTCTTTGATCAATTTTACCGTTATCTTTTAAAGTTTCAAAAACACCATCTTTTATACCAAAATATTCTAAAAATTTAGCTTCGTCAAAAGGTAGTTTAGTTTGCTCAACATTACCTTGCTTGTTGTTAATTCTACCTTTTTGCTCATAAAAAGCATTTAATAAATTTGGTTGAATACCAGTAGAAGTTCCTCTAATTTTTTCACTAGCACCTTTATCAGTTATGTTTTTAGGTAAATTATCATATAAAGCTCTAGCATTTTCACTAATAAATTTTTGAGAAAGTTCAACTTCTTTACCTGACAACCTAGTAGATGTTTTACCTTTAAAACTACCATTCTCATTGTTTACTTTCTTTTCACCAACCCCAAACTCTGCAGCAATGTTAGACTTGTCTAAAGTAGTTTTATAACTTTCAATACCTTCTTCAGCAAGGTCTAATTCTATAATTGCATTTTCTAGTTCTTCAGAAGATTTTTCAACATTTTTATATAACCTAGTTGGAACTATTTCTCCTTTATTATCTATTAGACCAGCTTCTACATCTCCTAATATTCCACTCTGCTTGAGACTTGAAGAAGTGGGTTCTGTTAAATTAGCCATAGCTATTTCACCTGCTTCACCACCTAATCTATCCGATACAAACTCCAACTTACCTTCAGAGTTTTTCACCATTATTTTTCCTCCTTTTTCAAAAGCGTTAACCAGCTGGCTACTAAAACCTCTAGGCTGGTTTATATACTTACCAAAACTACCTCCACCTTCTGAAGGATCCCATCTACCAGTGTATTCATATAGTTGTTTATCTAAATAATCCATAATACCTTCATAAGATACTTCTCCGTATTTTTCTTTGAGAACTCCAGTACTTCCAAAGCTTCTTCTTTCGTAGTTATTTATTAAGTCATACTTTTTAGCTTGATTATTCATGTATAGATTAAATCTATCTTCGTCTGTAACTAATTCTTTTAAGCTTTTTCCTGGATTATCTATTGCTCTTTCAAAAATTCCTTTTTCAATCTTTTCATTTTCAGCTACAATTTCATCAGTAGTTTTTCTTGATAAATCAAAAGAACCTATAGCTTTCTTAGCTTCGTTAAACTTGTACCCTTCTCTTGCAGTTTCAGCTTCAGCATTACCCTCTTCTGTTAACCTTTCTCTTATATTAATTTTTTCTAATTCGTCACCTACTTTATTTAAGTTCCCATAAATACCGGATACTAAATTATTAACACTTTGGTTTTTATTACTACGCTGAACTATATTAGCTATTTGTCTTACAAGCTGATTTACATTTGTAGGTACATTGTTTTTTATACCTAGTTCTATACCAATACCTCTAAATTCTAATGATATTTCTTTTAATAGTGTATTAGCTACATCTGGGCTACTATAAAAAACTTTAGGATTAGAAAGATATTCACCAACAAAAGATAAATATTCATTTGCCATTTCTCCAGTTGTTGACTGTTCAGATAAATTTATATTATATTTTTCTTTAATTGCATCATACAATTCTTTACCTCCTGTCTCGCCAAAGCTAGTGTTTTTAAATATCTCATCTATTTTAGTAATGAAGTTTCTTTTAGCCATAGGATTAGCCTTGTAGTAGGCTTCAGTAGCCACATGCCCAAATTCATGAACTCTAACACCAGGATTCCACCTACTGAGATCAAATGCCATTACATTAGTCTCTGGATCATATTGTGCTTTAGCTTTTTGATTCTCTTTAGAAAAGTTATTATTTCTAAATTGCTCGCCACTACCAAACTTTACTTCAACACCCTCAAAAGATGGATCAATTAATTGTATTGCTTTAGTCCAGTTATCAGTATACTTTTCTTTAAAGTTAGTTTGAAACTGTTCAAATTCTGAATTATATTTTTCTGGATTTGTTTCTTTTAGTTTTATATTAGGAGGTGTTAATTCTTTTATATGCATTTCTGCATTAATTAAGTTGTCAACATTAAATTTATCTACAGCATATTGATCATATTTTGCTTTTTCTGCTTCATTTAGTTCATCGTATTTCTTTTCTTTACTAGAAGGCTGTTCTATTATTCTCCCGTCTGAATCAACTTTTTGTATCCCTTGCTCTTTGCCTGTTATTACATCCATTTTATACTGTAACTTGTCAGAAACTCTTTGTTTCATTCCAGTAGTCATTAAGTCTGTTTTTTTCAAGTGCATTCCTCCAAAAAACCCAAAAGTCATAGCATTAACTATATATCTTTGCTCTTCCTCATCCCAACCATCTTCGCTATTGTATAATTCTTTAAACTTGTTACCAAAACTAGCAGCATCACCAGTCATGAAAGCTTCAAAACTAGGCTCTGCTACACCAGCTACTTCAGAAGCCAGTGTCATTACAGCACCATTTTTTATTACAGCATTAAACATAGGCTGCATATATGTAAAATTCTTTTTAAAAGGAATAAAGTTTTTAGTAAGCTCTCCAAAAGTATAAAAACTAGTTCCTCCTAAAGGCTTCATATCTAATATAGTCTGCATCTTAGCTTCTTCTACTATAGATCCAATAAAAAGTCTACCTAATGGCGATAATGTTTTAACCCATTTAGCGTAGCCAAAAGCGTTTAATACACCACCACCCATTGCTAGCGCAGGCAGTTTAGGTATAAATGTTCCTATACCACCGGAGGCTTGCTCTAAAACATTTTGTTTAATATTTTCTTTTTGAATACCTGTAAGCTTTATACTACCACCATCTGCTAAGCTTTCTAGTTCTGTAGCACTAGCCTTTATAGCTGAATTAATGTTATCAATATTAGCTCTAGCACCACCTCTTTGTCCTTCTACAAAATACTCTGCATCATCTGGGTTTGAGTCAAATACAATCATATTGTATGTCTCTTTAACAGTGCTCTTAAGTAAGTTTTCCCAAAATCCAGGTTTAACTATAGACCCAACATCTACATTTCCAGCGTATAAGTTCCTATAGGTTTGAGCCAAAGTTTCTATTTCATTAGCTTCTTCATTGTACATCTTAATTGCGTCAACATCTTTATCGCTAGCCATACCAGACATCTCATCAAAAAAGCCTGAAAAGTCTTCAGAATCAATACCTAATCTTCTTAAATCAAATAAAGATATTTTTAAATCACCATTTTTATCAGGTTTTAAACCAGCTTGTTTTAACTTAGGCCAAGCCATGCTTGATCCATACTTCACACTCCAACTCTTAGGATCACCATTAAATTTTAACGTTATATTAGAGTAATTGCCTTTTTTGCTAAATTCTTGTAGATTTTTTAGTTGATTATTGAACAAAACGCCTATAGCTTCTCTTTGAGATATTTTAGGGTTACTTTCTAAAACCCTAGTTAAAGCAGGTTCTAAATTATTAGTTGCATTTTGAGACTTTTGCTTTAGATCATCAACAGTACCTTGAGACATACCGTATCTATTAAAAAACTGGCCTACTAACTCAGAGTTTGTAGTTACTGTTTTTATTTCTTTATATTTCGCAGCTCCAGGTTCCCCAGGTATAGATCCTACATTAATTATTTCAGTGCTAGTCTCTGTTCCTGCGTCTTTAATTTGACTAAGCTTTGCATCGTATTGCCTTTGAACGTCGTCCCTTTCTCTTTTTAGTATTTTAGCTTGATTAGATCTTCTTTCATCATTAAACTCTTTAGATTCTTCTTTATTTTCATTCTCTTCAATCTTATTGTTATAATAATTAAGCTGCTTAGTTAATTCTATTTCTTCAAAATTTAGTTTTTGAATTTCTTTTTGCTTTGGTGTTAAACTAGCATCAAAAGAGTTGATAACAAATTCTTCAAAATCAGGATCTAAATCAACTGAGTTAGACTCTAAAATGTTTTTCATTTTATAATCTTGCTCTACTTTGTATTTATTAGATTCTCTTAGTTTTTCATATAAAAAATTAAAAGAACTAGGATATATTGCTAAATTACTTTCTTTTTGAAGCTTATTAAATAAACTTTCTTTTATTCTATCGTGATCCTTATCGCTTATAGTAAAAGATTCGGCGCCTAAACCTTTCTCATAACCCACGCCATACATATATGGGTTGTTGAATGCTTCTCTTTGTAATATATCTAAGTCAGTTATTAAATTAACTACTTCTTTTTTATTTGCTGGTTTAGCATTTTGATAATTTTCGGTTTTAAAAGTATCTTTAGAGTAAGTTCCATCTTGATAAACTCCAGCTTTTATAACTTCACCTAATCTTATATTATCAAAAACACCACCACTTGATATTTTTCCTATTTTATTTTTTATAAAAGAACTATCATCGTCTTTTTCAGGGTTATCATTTATAAAATTAATAAAATTATCATAAGCTGTTTTACTTTTTTCTAAAGCATCTTCCTCTGGAGTCAAATCATCAGATAGTAGATCGTTGTAGGCCCCACTTTTTTTACTATTATATATAGTGCCTAACTCTATTATTTTATTGTTTCCAGAACTAATATTTGTTGCTTTAATTTCGTCACTACCAGGTGTTGCTTGTTCAAAAGTAAAACCAGGATATAGTTCTCTTAAATCAGACACTATCTCTTGTTCTTCTTTTAATTGAAATTCTTCAAAAGATATTTTTGCTTCAACTTCTTTAATAGGTTTTATTTCATAAACATCTTTATGTATTTTCAAATAATCTTCTAAAGTTTCATTTTCTTTTAATTTCCCATTTATTTCTTCAGCTGTATATGTTTTTCCTTTGTATTTATATTTAGATTTAGCAGGAGGATCAGTGTCATTTCCAACTTCAATTACTTCAGTTTCTTCAACCTCTTCAGTATCGTTGTCAATATCGGCTTCAGCATCTGGTTCGTATTCTTTCATTTTTAAAATGAAGTCATCTTCTGATAATCCTTGATCTATTAAATCTTTAGCATAATCTTCTCTTGTCATACTTACGTTGTTTGAGATCTGTAAAAGTTTCTTAATTCATCTTCAGTGGATTCTGGTAAAACTACTTCAACTACATCGATATCTTTTAGCCCTGTTTTCTTTAAGTTAGCTTTTTTAATGTTTTCATACTCTTTAGATTTTGATAAAGCATTTAAAATGTCCATTTCAAAAGCGTCATAGCCATTGAGAAAGTCTTTAGCTTCCCAACCACCTACGCCTTTAACGTAGAATGCATCAAGTACTTTAGCATCTAATGGTACATTTTTATCACCATGTAGTTGTATTGCAAGTTCTTCAGCTATTGTGTCTCCTTGGTAATATAATTTATTATTTGCATCTGGTGAAGAGCTCATAGAATTTAATAATGCAGCAAGTGTAGAAGGTTTCTTACTTAATTCTGTCCAATGGGTTTTTATATCTTCTAAATCAATTTTTCTATTTCCTTCAGGTTTACCTAAAGCGGTATTTATTGCTTTAAGTTTAACTTTTTGATTAGCTTCTTGTTGTGTTTTGTCGTCGCCGTCGCCTCTTGGATATAAAGTTATACCATCTTCTAGCGCTACGATTCGCGCTGCAGATTGTATTTTAGTTAATTTTTCCTCTTTTAATTGAGTTTCAGTTACGCCATAATTACTAATTGAAGTTTCACTTCCATAAGCTAATTTCATTGACTCTAGCATCAACATTTTAGCTCTTTCATTTTGTTCTGGTGTTCCTTTATATATTCGCATTTCTGGATCACCATTCGGCCCACCCATCATTTGCCAGTTGTTTTGAGCATAGTTATAACCTGGTATGGAGCCTTGAGTACTATTTAAACCGCCTCCATCTATCCACAACGCGACCTCTTTCTTCATTACTTCATTTGCTTTATCAAAAGATTTTATAGTTTGCCTTTTAGTAACTGAAGAAGTTCCATTTTTTTCATTTTCGCTACTATATTTAGAAACACCATTGTAATGTGATTTAATTCTAGAATTCCAAACAGCTTTTAACATGTCATCGAATGGTTTTGCTTTAGTGACTCCCATTAAAGAACCACCTTGACCTAGAAGTTTATTATATCTCTTGTAGGATACATTTACACTTTTACCATTTTCATCAGTATATCTAAGCATTGATGTACCGTCAGGAGACTGCCCAGGCATTAAAGTTGTGAATCTATTTTGATTAGTTGAAAAAAGTATATCTCTTTCCATAGCAGCTCTTACATCAAAGTCAGGTTGGCCGTCAAACAGCAACGTGCCTTGAATACCTGCTTTGTTAGGTATAATTGATCCATCAAATTTAAATGCTGTTTTTGAAGCTATTGACTCATTGTTTACTAGTGATGTTATTACAGGAATCTCTTCAGTCATTTGCTTTATTTGATTAACTATAAAGTCTCTTTCAGGTGATCCTTTTTCGTGTTTACCTAATTCATTAACAAGAAACGTTAAATCAGTTTTCATTGATAATTCAATACCTCCTTCTCCAACTATTTGTCTAGCTGCAGCAGCTATTTGATCTTGTGTCATATTAGCATACTCAGGTCTACCACCTAAATAATTATCACTCTGAGGATCTAAGCTGTATTGTATAGCATTTCCACCAACATCTCTTAATGTAATCTCGTCATTTTGAATAGTTTGGTTATTAACATCTACAATTGAAGGAACTTGATTTGCTTTTGATTCTAACTCTGCATTTTCTTTTAGAATTATTCTTTTAGCTTCATCTTCTTTTAAATCTTTTTTAATTCTTTCCTGCTCTTCTTTTAGTTTTCTTGCTCTATTGGCTTCTACGTCTTTAATTATTTTAGAATTTATGTCTTCAATAGCTTCAGGTATCATACCTAAAGTTTTATCTAATACTAATCCTGGTTGTCTATAAGTTCCCATATTATTTTATTCTTTTAAAGTCAACATCTACTTTAGAGTAATCAACCATGTCATATCCATCATCGCCAACTAAAACAGCTTCTTTAGGCACTTCGTTAGACATTACACCCTGATAAGTACCTTCTTTATTTATATAGTCAAATTCATATATATTTAATCCAGATTTTGATTTACCAATTTTACTTATATTTTTCTTTAATCTTATATCACTACCAGTAAACTGCGGTCCACTAAAGAATTGCGATGTAAAACCACCACTAGAACCAAATCCACCACCTGCGCTACCACTTGAGCCGCCACCGCCTAGTTTACCAAATTGTCCACCTGCAACACCTAACAAACCAGTTGCTGCCCCAGTGAAAGAAGACATAGCGTCATTTCTATATTGTTGTTCTTGTGCTCTGCTATTATCATATAAACCTTGCATTCTGTCTAATTCTGTATTGTCTCTAGTTTCTTGAGCATTAAACATCATTGCTTTTCCTTTACCCAGTTGCCCTTGAACTCTAGCATTTTCTGCTGATTGCATTGATTCAACTCTACTTTTTTCAGCAGCTATCTGCTGTTGTAATACTTGTTCACCTTGAGCTCTTAATTTTTGATTTTGAGTTTCTTGCTGCTCTATACTTGCTGAAATACCTTGTTTACTTTTTGCTGCCGCCTGAGCTAAAGCGGTTGCCCCACCAGCGCCCATTCCGCCAGATCTTAAAGTATCTAAAGTGTTTGCTAGAGCTTGATCAGTTTGCTGTGCTTCAAATTCAGCTGCTTGAGTAGCAACTTTTAAATTAGCATACGGGTTGCTAAACTCACCAGAATTATCTTCAAATTGAAAAGCAGATGATCCTGAATATGGATTTTCTATAGGTTGTCTTTCAAAATTGTTTAAATTATCTAAAAGAGCGGTGCTGTCGTTAGCTGTATCATTTGCTTTTTTATTAGCTATAACTCCATTAACAACATTTATTCCTACACTTAATAGTCCTAAGGCCACACCTATTCCTTTTTTTTCTCCTTTATTTCTCCTTAGTTTATTGCTTATTAAATGCCCCATGTATTTGAATTTTTAATTATACTTTTCATAATTGTATTTTAAGATGTTTGAATAAAGTTTGAAGCTACAGAAAATATTTCTTTTTCACTTCCAATTTCAGTAATTGAATCTGTAGATATTTGAACAGTGGCAAAATACCCTTTTATACCACTCATTTTATTTCCAAATATAACTTCTCCTGGTCTAGGAGGATAGTTTGAGTCTGTTTGTTTTTGAACTAAAGCAGCCATATATTTGTTTTCTTTTCTATTAAAGCCAGCATACTCGTAGGGAGGTTGTGTAGCTAAAAGGCCTGTGTTATTAGGTGTATGAGACTCATATCTACCTTCTAAATAGCTATAGACTACATTTGTTTTATCTTGAAAGCTGTTATAAATATTTTGATTATTTATAGTTTCCATAAAATCCTCACCTTCAACATCACCATCAAAAGATTTTATTTCCCAACCACTATTCCCTTCATAACTAACTGTATTAAAGTTTTTACTAATCAAGGGAGATTTATTAAATATAAAAGTTACACTAGCTGAATTATAAGGTTGTTCATACCAAAATCCTCTTCTATTAGCTGTAACATTATCATAATGCAAGTAAAGATCTTTTATATTAATAGTAAAAAGTGCGTTTTCTACACTGAATATCTTAGTTGGCTTAAAAGAAAATCTACTAGTCCAGCCATTTATACTTTCATTAAAATTTAAAGTTTGATAAGTGGAAGTATCATTACTAGTAAATGTAGAATTCTTCTGCATAGATAGCAAGTAGTCCTTAGAATGAACATCATAACCACCGTTAGCTCTACCTCTATCAGGACTTACAAATCTCATTATAGTTTGTACATCTAAAGTAACTTTTTTACTTAATGTTATTTGAGTTTGAGTAGGGTTTCCAGGAGCAGGACTTTCTATATCTACAATATAAGCATCAGGAACACTAGGAAAAAAAGATATTCCATCAGTGGAAAATTGAAAACCACTACCTATTTGTAGGTTTCCTGTTTCCCCTTCACCTCCTCGTATACTGGAAGTTACAACATTTATACTAAAATAATCACCAGCAAAAGCTTTAGACCTTGTAGCTGTTACATAATAGTTTTTAAAATCATTATCAATTTTTCTTAACTCATCTCTAAAGTAGCTAGTCATACCATAATTGCTTATTGGAGTTATGCCATCTCTAGAGAGCCTTAATACTACATTTCTATCTTTATCTGTAAAATATTTTTGAAAACCATAAACGCCAAAAGATTCAGGGTTTTGACTTATACCAAACTCACCAAGATAAGGTACTATTTGTCCAATAACTACTCCCGGAGGTAAAGTTTGTGTACCACCTTCAGATGTATAAGTAACATCCTTATCTATTAAAGCTCTATTTACTTTATTTTCTTGAAATATTAGTAGATTAGTATCCTCTGCATATAATCTTTGAATTGAACCGCTTGCTGGGTCTAAGGATCTAGTTATATTCTCTCCTATTGAAAAAACGTTAGTATCATTAGCTCCTGTTCTAGAATTATAAACGCCTGAGTATATTAAACTATTAAATCTTCGCTCTTGCGCGTTGACTTCTTCATCTAAATATGCTCTAACACCAAAATCAACAGTAGCATTTCCAAACCCACCTCTTATTCTGGATTCTTCTATATAAAAGTTACTTCTAAGTCTATTTTTAATAACATTACCTCCATATTCCCAGAAATTATCCTCAGAACCTGAAGGACCTGTTTCGTTTAAATTATTATTACCTAAACCGCTTACAGTATCACCAAATTCAACAGGTCCTGGAAATGTTCCAGAATTTATACCACTTCCAGTTTCTAACTTTTTTGTCCAAAAAGAATTAAAATATTTGATTTCTAATATTGCTCCCATATAATTATTACTTAATTTTTTATTTTTTTACTCATTAACAACATGGCGAGATCAAGTAATAGTAAATTCTAAACTTGATAAGTTTTGAGAAGTAGGGTATGTATAAGTCAAGCCTTGTCCACTAGCATCTACCACACTATATATTAACCTATAAGTAGCGGCTGGAGCTGTTGATCTTACCGTAAAATAATTTTCATTTACATAAAGAGGTATTGCTAAAGGAACGCCGTCGTTTAAGTTTCTAATAAAACCATTAACACCTTGCCCTAATTCGCATAATAAAGCTATATCATTTATAGGATTTGTAATATCTATACAACTAACTATAGACCAAACCAACCCTTGCACTGTTTGTATTTCAGCACCTCTAGCGTATACACCACCTACAGTTCCTGCACCAATATTCACAAAGCTGCCATTTCTATATTTTGGACTACTAGCATTTGCGGTTGCTGAAGTTCCATCATTACCCCAAAAAGTTCCACCAACCCCAGACACAATGTCTGTTATACCTGTTTTACTACCTGCGCTAACAAGTACTGGTGTTTTGTTTTCTAAAAATAAATCTTGAAAAAGAGTTGTTGTATTATTACTACCATTAGGTAGAGATGAAGAAGTTACTAGCGTTATAGAGCATGTAAAATTTCTAATACTAGAGTCTAATAAGAATACTTGAGGAGTATCTGTTAAATATATTTTATATATTGTACTAGATGGTTGAACAGCGTTTGATATTAAAAACTTACTACTTACATCAGATCCATTTTCATCAGCAACAGTCATAGATAAGCTAATTATGTTAGATAAAGGTATAGACTGGTTTAAAGCGTTAACAGGCTTTATACTCATTATAAATGGATCTATAGCTGAAGTTGGCTCAATAGGTAGAACTGGTGTTAAACCTGCGAGCCAATATGCATCTGTTAAAGGAGTTGTAAATTCATTGAAATCAATAGATGATGTTAAAAATCTAGCTGGAATATTTTCATCACTATTATTTGCTATATCATAATTCAATCTATCTATTAAACCAGTAGTAGATGTTTCCCAGTATATATCTAATAACGATTCAAAGGCTTCAACTTCTACTACAGCTAAATTAGTCCCACCTGTAATACCGTTTGTATAGTCTTGCATTCCAATACCTAAATTTGGTTGGGAGGATGAGTAATTTGAAAAATTTAAACCTACACCAGTATTAACAGGTCTTCCATAAAAATCTGAAACTGCAGAATACGATCTTACTGGTGTTGGGGTATTCACTCCTTTATTATAGTAAATATGAGAACTTCTGAAAGGACTGTTTGACTGTACAACAGAATATGGATTATCAGGTTGTTTGTAAACAAGAGATGTGTATACGTCTAAAAGTATTGAATCACTAGCTTCTCTAGCTGCTACATTATAAATTTCTTCCATATTTCCAATGTAAACAACTTCGTCATGTTCACCATTTAAAAGAACTTGCCCATGATAGTAGGTTTCTTCAGAAAATTTCCAATCAGCTGTTCCAGCTCCGTCAAGGTCTGCATCATACCAAAGAGTACCAAACTGAGAAACTCTAGGAAACAACTTTTGCTTACTAGAAGAGTATTGAACTTGTGAGTTGCTTTCAGTAACTTGAGCATTGATTTTATTTACATTATCCCCTATTATAGAATAAGTAGTTAAAGCATTAGTATTTGTTCCTATAGAATCAAACCCTTGGGTTGACGTGGCAGCTTTACCAAGTAAAGGCTCTCCATTTAACGTTACAGGCATGTATATATTATAATAATCTTGCATTTTTTGTTTAACAACAATCTTATAACTATAAAATCCTAAAATATTTTCTTCATTAACGCTTTCTATTGTAACCGTAGTCAATACAGCTCCCGATGTTAAATTGTTAATATTTACCGTATCTCCTGCTTCGTAGCCTTTGCCAGAGTAGTTAACTGATACAGCAGTAATTTCCCCACCTGATACTGGTAAAAATGTTGCTGGATCATATATTATTGGAGTTGCAACTACATCTACAGTTAGTCCAGATCCAGATGAAGATACGTTAGTTGTAGAAACGTTTTTTGAATTAACATAAAAAGCGTTAGCATCCGAAGTAAAAGTAAAATCTTTAACACTACCACTAACAGTATAAATCCCTGGATAACCTTCTAAATCTGTAATCTCACTAGGTATTACAGAGTTCCACAACATTTTTAAACTGTCACCAACCCAATTTACTATGTTTCCTGTATTAGATGTAATAGGCTCGTATATGTCATCTCCGTTAAAAAATTCATTAAAAATTGTATCACCGCTGAATATAACATTATTACTTAAGTCTGTGGATAATTTAGGTGGAGCTAGTATAACGTCTGTTTGTCTTCCAAACCTATCAGATAAAACAACTCCTACTTGATACTCTCTATTCTGTTTTAAATTATGATTTGGGTACTCCACGGTGCTATTAGCACTAAATTTATCGCTAATATTTAGTTTTCTACTTACTCCAACACTATAATCTAAAGAATTTGGAGAACTATGTCTATTTAAGAAATTACCATAAATAACTCTATTACCACTCACTTCTTGACTTAAAGCTCTTATTGGTACTTGATCAGAGACTCTAGTACTTTCTCTAGTTGGTAAAGTTTTAAAAGGTTTGTCACCATCCCATTTATAAATATAAAGATTACTGTTGTTATTTAATATAGACTGATCACTAACAGGTATGTTTTTTAATGCTAGTATGTTTGTAGAAGAAGAATCAGAGTATATTATTTCGATACTTTTTATTTTCAACTGTTCTTCTATTTGACCTACCTGTAACTGAGAATTATCAATATACGGCATATTAATAATTAAATTTACTAAACAAGTGTCATTTTCATATAAAAAATTAGTAGTATCAAAACCAACTTTACTCATATCGCTAAATGGCGAAGCTCCTTCACCTATAAATTCATCTCCAGATTCGTTGAAAGCTGCTAATGTATCATTTATTTGATAAAAACCGCTTTGTTTTGGTTTAAAAATTGGTTGAGTAAAAGGTGATATTAAAGAAGTTTCGTTGTTATCATAAATAAACCTATACGCTAGTCTGCAAAACTTGTCTTCTATAGTTGCTGAGTTACCAACAAAATTTTTTTCATAATAAGGATTTGGAAAAGAAAAATTAAATTGCTTACCCATTCCTCCTGTTGTAGTTCCCGACGCGGTGTCTAAAAAAACAGGCCATGTCCACTCTAAAATTGGTTCTCCATCTGCATCAATTTTTCTAACAGTTACAGCTACATCAGTATTATCAAATCCATTTTCATTAGTATAACCCGGGGTGCTATACCCACCGTTACTAATAAGTATTTGATCAATAATATATGAACTACCATCTTCAACAAACGCAGCGTTGTTAATTCTCATACCTGGTTGTAGCATTTGAGCTAAAAACCTTCTATAATAATAACCTGTTAAATCATTACCTATATTATACGCCATAGTGCTGTTATTAGAAATAAGTTGCACTGGGTACGCACCAATTGATTTTTGAATATCTGTTAAAGCGTAAGAAGATGGAGGATTTGGAGGATCTGCATATGGTGGGTTGCCAGTGCCACCTTGAAATGGCAAAGGTAATTGATAAATACCTTGCCCACCAGGAGCACCTTGATCGTCAAAAACTTTTTGACTAACTTGTTTAAGAATATTTGTTTGACCACTTGTTACCCTAAGTACCCTAGCGCCACCATTTAACCTGTAAGTTGGCTTTAGCCATTGCTCTTTTGGATTAACACTGCCTTCAGCTAATAGTCTTAAAACAGCTGTTCCTTGAAACGCTATTTTAACACTTGGATCAAGTTCATCTAAAATATAAAAAGGAATATTACTATAAAACTCTAAAAGGTTTACATCTCTATTTTGGTTATATCCTCCAGAAGGATTATTTTTGTTTCCAGGAGTTTGACTCCATCCAATGTCTGTTGTGTTAGGCCCATATGAATTATTACCAGTTCCACCAGTATAGGGTTGAATAGGCCAATTTCTAATTTCATTATAATAAGGATAAGTGTTTTTAAATTCTTGAAGAATAACATTGGGATTAGTATGGGTATAAGATACTAATTCAAATTTTAAACCTGGATGTAATTTTAGCGTAGGTGTCCCACTAGTTATAGTACATTTACTATTAAATTCTATTTGAGGATAATTATTTGGTAAATTAACACTACCTGGCCAGGATATTGATACTGTTGAAACGTCTACTGTAATTTCTTCTTGATTATAAACTTCAGGAGCTTGAAAAGGATAATACTTAGCAACAGATATATTTTCTTCTATAGTATAATAAGGCTTTATGCTATTTGAGGGGTTTGCAATAGCTTTTTCTATATTTATTTTTCTTGGTTGATTTCTGTTATCTGTCCAAAATAACAAATCTTCTACAACATTTATACCAAATATTCTATGAGTTTTAGAAAAATTTAAAAAACTACCAGACACTAAAGATATAGTTTCTCCAGATGTTATATTGTAAACAATTATAGAGCAATGTGCTTTTTTTGGAGCTTTGTTACTCAACCTGTCAGTTGAAGAGTCAACATAATTAGTGTAAAAAGCAAATATTCTATTTTTTCCAGGCTCCTCTTTTACACCTATAAGTTCAACTCCTATTGCTGTTGGTGGAGTAAAAGTTCCTATAAGTTTATTTCCTAGTATATTTTCTAAAGCACCTACATCAGCACCTTCAGAAGTACTAACTGTTACATTAACCGCATCTCTATATTCTCCTGCCGGCAATATTCTTGCGTCAAGGTCTTTGTTCATCTTAGACTTTATAAAGGTATTCCTTACTTCTGCCATAATTAACTTTTAATCCATTTAGATTTACCACGCATTATTTGTGTAAATTCTTCAAGCTTAACATTACTTAATCTTATTTTTGCATTTCTAAGTTTAGCCGATCTTTCTCTTTTATATCTTTGAACTACATATTCTGGAAAATTAGATCTAGTAGATATTATACTATACATTATATGCATGTATAGAGCATCCTCAGCTAGCTTAGGGATGTGAGTATCCTCATCATATGCTAAGCCATCAGATATGTATTCTAGTATGATTAATTGATTAGCTAGATCAGAACTAAAAGCAAATACTCCTCTTCTTTCATCTATAGTAAACCAACCATTCTTTTGCGATGTCTCTGGGTTTAAACCGTATCTTTGGCCATAGGCCATTTTCCACCAAGCCCAATCATATACACCTTCGTTAGTAAAATCATTCACGCTTATTTGCCCATTTAAATCTCTTTGATTAGCACTTTTCCACCTTTGATTAGTTAAAGATTGTTGAGCTTGAGACGAGTTACCATAAACATCTTGAATAGGTACACCAGCACTATCTTGCAATGGAACTTGTTCAGGATTGCTAGTTAGTGTTGTTGGGTATATAACGTGTTTAACACCGAGCGCATCTATCCATGATAGCTGAACATAGTTTACATAGTCTTGTGGTAGCACTAGCGAAAGACTAGGTGGTATAGTTAATTCTTGTGATTTAACGCTTCTTAAAGTATCATAACTAAACTCTTGTAAACCTCTTTTAGCATGAAATATAACGTCAGATCTTTTTACTCTAGGTATAATTTTATCAACACCTACATAAGCAACCATAAAGTTATTTACTATGTCTTTTAGATTAACGTATTGATAACTTTTATAATTGTCCCATAATGAAGGTTTATTTAATCTAACTGTTATTGTAGCGGTCGTGGGGATAGGTGTTATCACGCCAGTATTAGGATCTGCAGTAGAGGTTAAAGTTAAAATCTGAGTTTGAACACCATCTACTATAGTTGTGGCAAGTGATTGAGTTATGTAGTATGGGGATAAAGTTGGATATTGCTCTACGTTATCTATGAATACTTTATAATTATTATAAGACGTTGGGGTTGAAGCAGCATCCCATATTAAAGGTGTCATTACACTAGGCCAAGTTAAGGTATTAGTTGCTGTTCCATCTGGTGTATAGTTTTCTTCACCTGTGTAATACTGAGAAGAGTTTTGTTTTATTAGTCCCATTTATTATCTTTTATTATTATTTTCTTCTTGAGCTAACTCTTGTGAAGCTACCTGAACTATACTTGGATCTCTAACAATAACTCCAGCATATTTTAATATTTCTAATATAACTTCAGTTTGTTGGCTATCACTTATTTCAAAATCAACAGATCCTGCAGACGGAACAACTGGCACAAAGTTAGATGCTTGTAATGTAAAAACTGTAACGCCAGCAGAACTTCCAGCAAACGAATTGCCATCACCTAGCGCTATTTGATCACCTATATTAAATCCGGTTCCTCCACTTGTTATAGTAAAAGACTTAAGTGGTCCTTTTCCAGTACCAGGATCTATATCTACAGTAAAATCAGCAGCAGCTCCTGTGCCACCCGTTGGTGTAATGGTTACAAAAGAATTTGTATTAGTATTTGGAATAGTAGAACTTCCACTAGCAATTGCACAGTTTACTAAACCATTTTGTACTGCAACAGTTGTGTTAAACAAGTCTTGATTTGTTTTAAGAATACCAGTAAAGGTTATTAGAGGATTTGGATCATATATGTATTGACCTAACGAACCTACTGTAAAACCCCATCTAGGGTCTTTAGGTTTTCTAATATAGTTAAATGTAACATCTGCTTTATCAGAAGCTAATTCGCTTGGAAATACAGTTAGTTTATCTTTTTGATATTTAGCAACAGGAAAATTGTTTGTTGGTTGAGTTAATGGAGATAATTTCATTTCGTTATAATCTCTATTGCTTAAAATTTCTATAGGTGGTGAATTAACACCTTTATTCCACGAAGCAGATCCAAACCTGTGTAATCCAGTTGGCTGAGTATAAACATTACCTGTTTGATCAGATGCATTTTCTGTTTCTTCAAACACTTGAAACTCTTGTAAGATGTGATCAACTCTAGATGCAAATTCAACATCTGTTTTAGGCATTCGTAAATACTGGTTATAGTCCTCAAAGAACTTTTCAAAAATCTCTAATTGAACTTGAGTGGCTATCTTATTAAATTCGTCAGGGGTTAAATATCCTCGCTGCTCTTTGTTTAATATGCTTAATACCGTTGTATATACCGTGTTTACGTTTATTGCCATTTTAATTTTTTTAAAAAAAAAGGGTGGCGTTAACCACCCTTACTTATAATCACTTGTTATTTAAGTTTTTTATCTATAGACTTGTATACTTCAAGTCCTTCATCTGTTTTAAACCATGAAGCCATTGCTGAATAAGGGTTTTCATCAAAAGGTACTGTCATTAATTTACGACCATTACTAGCCCATTTAAAAGTCTTTTGATCTGAATCTAAATTTATTATTTTAGCTTCAACAGCTTTTATAGCAAAATTTCTTAACTCTACATTTTCATCTTCCGATAAATTTATAAGTAAAGCTGGATTTCTTTTTGCAAATATTAATAAATCTCTTTTTAATTCTTTAGAACTTAATTGAGAAACAGAAGAGCCTTGTTCTACTCTTAGTATTGCTTCTGCTTTATCTACGTCCATATCATACGCTATATTTAGTGCTCTTATTTCTAGCTCTAAGTAATCATATTGATCTTCCGCTTCAACCACAACATCGTGCTCTCTAAATATAAGACCGTTGTGTGGGTGTTTTTCAAGAAACTCTTGTAGGTTTCTTTTTTCTTTAGCTACACTTAAATGTCCTTTTTCAAAAACTAAATGTTTAAGTGTCACTGAACCTTTTTGCTCATCAACAAATATACTTTTATGATTTGAAGCATATCTTAATTCTCTTTCATAACCTAACTCTGGATCAAACCAAACTAAAGGGTATCTAGCAGAGTGTCTAGATGGCAGAGTGTATGTTAAAGGTTCACCTTTAACTAAATAATAATTTCTATTTTTATACTCCCAAGTATCTTGTTTTGGAGTCTTTTTTTCTTTTGTTTCCATAATATAATATAATATAATAATTAAAAAAGATCCTACCGAAGTAGGACCTTATTATTGTTTTTAACCTATAAATAGATCAGTAGCAAAAACACCATCTGGTAAAACCAAAGAAGGTTGAGAATTAGGAGATGTACAAGCTTCAACAAGAACATTGTTGATACGCTTAGTAATATCTACATAATTATTTGCAGTTCCATTAGCTATTTCTATAGTCCAAGGTCTCGTGTGATCATTTTCTAGTTGCTGTATTTTCCAGGTTGTATAACTAGATGCATCAGGCAAAACACAAGCAAGCAAACCATTTGAAGGTAGTAATATGTAACCTTCAAAAGCTCCACCAGCTATCATGTTGTCTTCTAGTAAAAGAGTAACATCTACATCATTAGCGCCACTATTTATTGCGTTAGCAGCAAGAATAGTAACTGTAATGGTTTGTCCAGCTGAATAATCTTGACCAGCAAGATCTACTGTAACAGTAACAACAGATGATGGATTAGAGCTGAATGTGAATTTAGCTCCACTTCCACCACCATCACTTACAGAGTCTAGCGAACCAGAAGTTTGGCTTGCATTAACAGTTAAAGCTGTAATGTCCCAATTAGCTATTGCTGCAGCATCATTACCTACCTTATCTAGTGTTCCAAGTAAAGGTATTTTTATTGAATTTCCCATAATTAAAAGTTATTTAGGTACAGCAACACCGCCAGCAGTAAAAGCAAATGGAGTCGTAGTATCTAATTTAGCCTCACTAGGCATTTTAAATTTTACCATCGCGTTTGGCGACTGTTGTATTCTTAGCACTGCAGCTTGTAACTGTGTTACATCTGCGTCTATTACGTTGCTTGAGAATTTTAGATCAACAGCCCAAACTTTTGGACCTGAATCTGAGGCTATATTGTAATAACACGTAATTGAATCAGTAGCACCTGCTTTTTGATCAACTCTATATACATCTTTTACATTAATAGCTAATTCACCGCCTGCGTTCCAGTCAATGCTTAACAAATTGTTCATAATTTTTATTATTTAAAGATTAATAAAGCAGGGATTTCTCCCTGCATTATATACTAATTAAGCTCCTTTAAACAATACAAAATTGTTTGCAGCTTGAGTTACTAAACATCTTTCAGATAAGAAACTTACAGTCATCGCATCTAAAGTGTCAGTGTAAGCACCACCTACTGAACCAGTAATCCAAGATTTCATTCTTCGATCTTCAGTTTCAGAAGCTCTATATCTTACGTGTAAGAATGGACGTCTAATATTAGATCCTAACATTTGATCGTATACTGTAGTTGTTCCAGCAGGAACCATTACACCATCGATTTCTTTAGATAATCCTCTAGTAGAAGCATCATTTAAGTATTTCCAATCAGTCTTATAGAAGTCATAAGAACCTCTTCTAAAACCTGAAAATCCAAAGTTTAATGCCATGTCACCATCATTGTCAAAAAGACCATAAGAAGCAGCTTGAGTAGAAGCAAATCCACCATTAACAGCGGCAATCATATCATCAAAATCAAGAGCAGTAGCTCTAGATAAGAATAACATGTTCTCTTCAATAGCACCTTGCTTGTCTAAGTTTTTAAGGATTTCATCAAAATCACCTAAAGCACCTGAACCAGGAGCAGCAGCTCCAGCAAAACCAGAATATACATTACCTCTTTTTTCTATAGCAGCAAATAAACCTTCTGTACCTTTAACAAACTGATCATCAGAAGCAGTTGGAAAATCATATTTTACGGTAGAATTAACAATAGTGGCTGGAGTTGATCCATCCATGTATTCACCTTCAATCATAGCCATTTCAAGATAATCTTCAAATCTTAATCTAGTTTCAGATTCAGCTTTTAAATACCATAGGTATCCAGAAGTTCCATCTTCAGTAGCAACTTCAACCCACCCAATTTGAGCAGCATCAGAACCATTGATTTTAAAATTGTCTTTTATTATAATTGGAGAATTAGCATATTGAGTAAAAGATGGCTCAATAGAACCTTCCATACCTACAGTACCTTTTCCAAAATCAGAACCGTAAACAAATAAGTTTACATTTTTAGCTCCACCAGAAACAAGTCCAGCAGAAGCAATTGGAGTACCTCCAACAGTTCCATATATAGATAATTTAAGAACATTCTTTGTAGCGCCAATACCTTGAGCGGCATCACCAATACCTTGAACTAAACCTTTTAATGTAACTAATCCAGTAGCATTATCAGATAAAAGAACTGTTTGACCTACTCTTACAGCACCAGTTGTTGAACCTTGATCAGCCATAATTATTTCTACAGAAACATTAGTGTCTCCAACTACAGCATCAGTAGCTGTGGCGTTTTTATAAGAAACGTGAAGTCTATTTTGTTCAGACCAAATTACTTGATCAGACGTCATAGGCATTTCAGCTCCTACCATTCTCAAGAAACCACCTAAAGTTCGGTTTCCGTATCTTTCTACTTCTGCTTCGTAAAGCTCAGGTAGATATTGTTGTGCGAAGTTCCCACCATCAGTGCTATCAAAAGATAAATAATTATCTCTCAACGCCATTCTTTTTTGTGAAGGAACTAAACTTGCGGGAAAACTCCCACCTGTTGTAAAACTCATGTTTTTTAATTTTTAGTTGTTGTTATTTTTTACTTTTAAATTTCAACTTAGAACTATCAACACCATTAACTGCTTTTACTTTTAATCCTCCTATAAAAACATCTCCATTAGCTTGTGGCCTAGGATCTTGATTTATATTTTTAGATTTAGCCATCATATCTTTAACTGCGTCGGCTTTACCTTGCTCGTAGAAGTGATTAGCTATTGTATCGGCATTATCAGCGGCATAAATAGCTTTGTGATAACCTACAGTATCAATAACTTCTCCCTTATCATTTAAGAACTTCTTAACGAATGTGTTTAAGTTTGACTGCTTTTCAACTACATCATTTGTATTACCAACGTTATATCTAAATTTCTTTTCACCTAAATTAAACTCAAAACCTTTGAATTCATTAGCGAATAACTCATTAGTTGAACGTTGAAAATTATTATGATGCTGCTCTGCTATTTGTTGTTCTTTGTTGTATCTATTGAAAAAATCCATAGCCTTTTGTTGTTCCTGAGTAGCGCCCGGTCTCAACTTGATCTCGTCGTAATATTTACTCTTTGTTTCTTCCAAAAAGCTTTTGGCTTTTGCAATTTCTTCTTTTAAAGCAAGTTTTTTCTTTTTTATATCTCGCTCTTCTTCCACTTCCTCATCCCAAGTAAAATTGTCTTCCATTATGAAATCAATTTCTTCTTTTTCTAAGTGTGGTTTAGTATTTTTATAGTATTCTACAAGTAATGTTTCTGGAGATACATTAGAGTAGTCTGTGTTTAATCTAACGTAGTCTTCTACATTCCCACCAGTTTCCTCCATGAAAGAAACAAGTTTTTCAATGTTCTCTGGTAACTTCTTGCCTAATACTTTTTCATCTTTTACAGCTTCTTTTAACTCGCTGTTTATTTTTTTAGTTTCTTCTATTACTTCTACTATAGGTGAATCTATTTTTTCATCAATTTTAATAGCGTCATCTTTAACAACTTCATCTTTAATCTCTTCTATTGCGACTGCAGTTTCTGGTTGTTTTTCTTCAGTTAAATCTTCTTTTAACTCTACTTTAGTAATTTCTTCTTTATCTTTATTTTTACCTAAATCAACTTTTATAGTTTCTTCAACTTTTTTATTTGTTAATTTTCTTGGCTTTTTTATTTTAAGAGGTGCCTTCTCTTTATCTTGAACTGTTTCTGACATAATATAATATAATAATTAATAAAAATTTATTCAGGCATTAATTGACCTGGGTTTTGTAAACTATTCATATCCATATTTGTTAAATCTTCTTTAGACTCAAAATCTATGGGTAGTAAATCGTTTTTTCTTTGTGAAATCATTTCACTTTGTTGGGTTGCTTGGATTTTTGTTCTTTTATCTTTTCTATCTTCTATTTCATTTTCTTTTTGAGACATTTGACTTATATCCATTTGTTTTAACTGAATATCAAATCCATATTTCATTTGAAGAATCTCTTTATCTATCTGCCCTTGTTGTTGCATTTCGCTTATTTCAAATTGAGATTTAGCTTGCTCTATTTGCACTGTTGTCTCTGCTAGAGCTTGCTGTTTTTGCATTTCAGCTAATGTTGCTTGTTCCGCGGCTTGAGCATTTGCTTGAGCTTGAGCTTGTATATTAGCTTGCTGTCTACTTTGGTCATCAGCTTGCTTACGCTTTCTTCTTTCTTTAAGCATTTGATTAGCAAGTTTAATATTACTAACCTCCCTAAGATCTATAGCATCTTCTAAGTTTATAGCTTGAGTTTTTAAAGCAATTTGAATATTCTGTTCTAGCATTGCTTTTTCCTCTTCATCAGGCATTAAATTTAAAAATATACCAAAATCGTGTATATTTAAATCTGACAACTCATCTAATGTTGACACATTATATCTTGATATACTATTTTCTAAAGCTGTTCTAGTAAAAGGAAATTCTAATGAATCTGATATTCTTAATGCTATATTCTCACATGTTCTTGATGTTAAATACAACATAGCTTGAAGCAAGTGTCTAGTTGCCGTATTAGAATTAGCCGCTGCTAATTTTTGTAAACCGACTAATGCGTTTTTATCTGGAGTACCGCCGTCTCTAGCTTCGTTTAATCCAGTTACATCTCTTATCATTTGTAGATAATATTGATAAGTTTGTATTAGTGATTGTATTTTAGCACCACCAGATCCAGTCTGTAACTCTTGTATTGGAACTTTACCTCTATTAGGATCACCATCTTGAGTTAAACTTCTACCAACAACAGAACCTGTTTGAAAATACATATTTAAAGCTTCTGCTGGATTATAATTAGTTCCATTACCTAAATCAACCTCTGCTAAACCATCCATATCTAAGAATACACCATCTGGAACTACTCTAGACAATACTTGTTGTATCTTAAGGTGAGTTAACTGAATCATATCAGCAAAACCAGTTATTCTATTAACTAATGAATCTATACGTCCTTTATACATTCTAGGAGCACATATATTATAATTCATTTTTACTCTAGTAGTATCTGCAGTTGGCCTAGTCATATGTTCGGCTAAGCCCCATTTCAACATCATAGGGTGACCTAGTATTTTAACTCCACTGTATAAAGTTTCTATAGTTCTAGAAACCCTTTCAAAACCATCATTTGGTGGCGGCGTAAAAGTATCAGGCTTTTCTAAAGCTTTTTCTAAACCATTAGCAGTTTGTTTAATTTTAAAAACTTGATCTGAATAAGTTTTATATTCAAAATAAACTACTTGTACTGTTTGTGAGTCGTTTCTACCACTCCAATTTCTTAAATATTCAGAATTTCCAGGATATTTTTGAATCCTAATCATTTCTTCTTCTGTTATATTTGGAAATTGCATTTTTAAGTCAGGTAAACTAACTGACTTTACTTCACCAACGTAATAAAGATCTTCAAAATTAGGATCTTCAGTATATGAATAAACCAAAGAAGCTGGATCTACGTAATCCACAACAACACCTTCCGCCCTGTTCCAGTTTGTTTTAACAGCGCCAATTCCTAAAATAGTTAAATCTTCACAAAACCTACGCTTAACTAGCTCAAACTTATTTCTATTTAATACGTCATTTATAACTTCTTCTTCAGCTATTTCTACTGATTGCTTATAATCTAATTGTAAATGAAGTTTAATTTCTTCTTCTGACTCTAGTTGAAGTCTTTTGTATTGTGGTGACCTTAAATCCATTCCAGTTGCTTGCTGAATTTGCTGCATTAGTTCTTGTTCTTGAACGTCTCTAAGAAGTTCTTCAGCATATTTAGTTCTTTTTTTAGTAGAAAAAGGATCAACAGCAAAAGCTTTTATTTCATAATTTCTTTGAGACATACCATTTACAACTATATCTACAAATTTAGGTATTACAGGAACTGGCTTCCAGTCTAAGTTTAAATAAGATAAATCTCCATTTATAGCTAATTCATCTTTGTATTTTTGAACATTTTGTTCACCTCTAGCGTATAATCTTAAATTATGATAATTAGTATAATTAGTAGCATTACCGCCTAGCCCACCGCCTCCGTAATTTCTAAACCACTCTCCTTCTATAGCTCTACCCACAGCAAGACCATATTCTAAAGTAGCTTTTTCTGCATCAGGTACAACTTGATCTGGAAATGAACTATTGTTATTATAAGAAATCTGATTCATTTATTTATTTTATTATTTTTGAAATTACCCCATCATTTTGATATTTTTTAATACCTAATTTTATAGGTTGATATTTTTTTTCAGGATTTGGTCTATATCTGTTCTTGTTACAAGCCATTATAGCTAAACCAGAGCTTATAGAAGCATCATGCTTAGTTCTATTGTTTATATTAAAAACAGCCCAATCTTCTAATGTCTTTTGATGGTACATATCACCTTGTCCAGTTTCTGTAAAACCTATATACTCTTCTATATAAGACTCTATTGCCGCTGCGTGAGCTTGCTTAATGTCTTCACTTGAATTAGGTATTCCACCAATTTCTTTTTCTGTTACAGATAGTTTGTTCCAAATTTTATCAGGACGATTTATTGAGAACCCTCTATAACCTCTGCGTTTAAAATAGTATAACAATCTTGGTTTGTTGTTTTCAGCTAGTATTGGCATACCATAAAATACACAAGCCATTAAAACGTCTTCAAAGAATATTTCAGCTGTTTGTGGCCTTGATATGTATTCCAAAAAGAAATGATTAGGTGGTGCGTCTTCCATAGAAAACTTAGTTAGCCCATGTAGTGATCCATTAGATCCTTTACCGTCTACTGTTCCTGATATGTCATAACTATCACACCCAAATGCGCCTATATGTTCGTTACCAGGATATTTGCCTCCGTTTTTATTAATTATTTTATTCTGTATATTAACAGGCGGAACCCAACTAATTTTAAATCTACCATCTTTATTAGGAGAGAATATAACTCTACTATCTTTTATACCATTTTGCCACATAAAGCTACCTGTAGTAACAGCAGCTATATTATTAGAATCTAAATTATAATCTATTTGCTGATATATTTTTGTTAGATTAAATAAACTTTGCTTAGCTTCGTCCCTAAATGCATGCATTTCAGTTCTTGGAAACTGTCTATAATATTCGTTTAAACTGTCTTGGTCGTTTTTTAAACCTTCAACCTCGTTTTCCCAGTGTTCAATAACGCCTGTTGTAATTTCAAAACCGTCGACTCCTTTGACTGTATTTTCTTTTCTAACGAAAACAGGTGATCCGTAAGAATCCATGAATCCTTCGTAGTTCCACTCCATAGGGATGAACATAGAATAGAGTCCAGAAGAAGTTTGTCCGTTTCGATTTCTTTTTGTAACGTCTGAATTATAGTATAACTTTTTGAAGTTGTTTCCACCTTTATCTAATGCGTTTGAAGTTGAGCCCATCATACACTTGCCTACGATTCTTGATCCTAGTCTTAGTGTTGTTTTTGTGACTCGCCAGTTGTTTAATATGTTGTCCGGTCTTTCCCATTTTCCGCTTTCGTCGTGTGCTAATAATTTTAATTTCTCACCATCGTAAGAGTTATCGCCAGTGTTTTTCCAGTCAATAGTTGTGTCAAGTCCATCTAGTTCTCTTAGTTGCTCATTACTCTCAAGCTTTCTTCTAGTAAGTTTTGAAGCCGGAACCCTATACGCCAGTTCTGTCTTAGGACGATCCATACCGTCTTGGATCGGTTTGAAGAAAAACGGATAGTTAACGGATATTGGTACAACCTTGTCTGTGAACATTTTTTTAGCATCTGCTCCAGATTTAGATAGTATACCGAATCTGGCGTCACTTGATATCGTTGCTTGGTTAACAAGCTCTGCTGAGGACATAAATGAAAATCCAGACCTTCTGTTTTTAAGGTAGCACATCCCGTAACATCTGTTATCTGCTTTACACGCTTCCCAAAATATAAAGAATAATCTATTTGCTTCTCTGTAATCTGGTGCCCCAACGTCGATCTTTGACCATTGTAAGTACATGTAATGAGTGCCAGTAATATAAGTAGGCTTGTCCTTGTTATAGAACCAATGACCCTCATCGCGTCTTTTAAACTCTTCATCTATATATGGTTCCC
>Ga0181411_1000075_pt1 | contig 29958 bp, 51 predicted proteins | sample 34SPOviralmetaG_FD_130114 | JGI IMG/M metagenome (GOLD analysis project Ga0181411, IMG submission 130114) | Marine viral communities from the oligotrophic San Pedro Time Series (SPOT) site, San Pedro Channel, CA, USA - 34 SPOT_SRF_2012-07-09 | ecosystem: Environmental > Aquatic > Marine > Strait...
CCTACTCCACTAGCATCAGAAGATATCATTTGTGTCTGTATACCTGCTGTGCTTGTTGCTAAAACAACCCCACTACCATTTGTATCTGTTCCTTTAACTTCAATAGTTTTATAGGCATCTGCTAAATGTGTCGGTGCATTTGTGCCTACTCCTACATTACCCTGAGAAGTAAAATGTACTCTGTCTGTTCCTGCTGTTTTAAAATCTATTCTATCATCTGTACTTGCATGTATAGATGTATCTGCATCAGCATCTAATACTAATTCGTTACCTTGAATATCAATCGTAGTGCCAATAGACATTTTAGTTACATCATTAGACTGAATGTCAATATTGGTACTTGTATCACTCGTGATTTCTAGACCTGTTGAATTGTCTGCATTAATTTTTATAGCCATTATAAAATTACTAACCTCTCGCCTGATGGGATCGTTAATGTTATAGAACTGTTGATAGTTAAAGGTCCAACAGTTGAAGCACTTTTACTTGATGTCATTGTGTAATTTGTCGTCATTATTCTGCTATTCTCTACAAAGATTGTATCACTACCACCACCTGTAGCACCACCTGTTAGTGTACCAAAAGAAAGATTGCCTGAGCCATCTGTTTTCAAGAATTGATCTGCGCTACCATCAGCACTTGGTAATACCCATATTTTATTTGCACTTAGGGCAGGTGCCTCAAAACCAACATAGTTTGAGCCTTCCATAAATCTAAGTTCTGTATTACTTCCACCAAGAACTAAATTGCCTGTGACTGTTGCATCACTTGCAGTTGTGATTGTACCACCATCATTAATCGTAATGGCATCATCACCATCTGTGAATTCTATTAAACCTGTTCTTATAGAATCAGATTTAAAATATTCTACTGTATCGTTTGATTGATCTAGTTCTAGAATTGGTATATTTGCATCATTATCTTCATTTCTTATGTATAAAATATTAGCATTACTGTCATACCATAATTGATTTGCAAATGTTGTGCTTGGTGCTGATGTTCCTGATGATGTACTTGCTAATGCCTTTAACGCATTATTTAAATCTGTACGCGTGGCAGGAAAAGTCTGGTTTGCTATATCGAAATCATGTTGGCTCATAAATCACCTTTTTATTAAATTGATTTAAATATAACATAGCATTTAACTAGATTCTAGATATCCGTACCCTTTTGCAACAAAATCAAATGTTCTATCTACCACACTTCCTGTTCCACTACCTTGAAAGAATGTTATTGTGAATCCTGTTGCCGATTTATTAGTGATTACATATCTTTCATTTTGATCAAGACTTTGTGCACTTATTCCCAAACCTTGTAATTCTTTAAATGCAGGTGAGAATGTTACTGCTTTACCACCACTAGCTGTTCCTGATGCAATATCTTCTTGTGCTACCGTTCGATCAGGCATATCAATCGTAGCAGATAATGCGCTTATTGCAGGTGTTACACTTGATACAAAACCTTGCAATTGTGTTCGTATTTTTATATATCTACCTTTATATTCGCCTAATTGATAACTTCTAAAATCTGTATACGTAGAATTATCATTTGAAACAGAAATAAAATGTTCTACATTTATATCGTTATTATCATCATAAGAGCCATCAAACAAGCCTTCTCTCGCATCAAAATTGCCATTTATTGCATCAAACAATGTTGCCGTATCAAATCTAGTAAAAGTGGTGCTTATGGTGATTCTGCTTGAATATATTGCCCCTAAATCAATAACTGGGAAATCATAATTACCTTCACTATTGAATGATGAGGTATTGCCTCCATCATCAAAATTACCTGTGGCATCATCAAAATTACCTGTTGTATCATCAAAAAGTATACCTTCAATTAATTGAAGAAATTTTGTACCATCTCTTGTAACAATTTCTAAATCTGTACCTAATGTACCTGCAGTGAAATTGGGGCTTTGTGTAGATGTAGTAACAACATTAAGATCATTATTAATTCTATTTAGTATTATCGCAGATTTGGTTGCATTTACAGATTCAAGATTGATCACATCAATTGCCTTAATCATATACGTACCTGTTTGTGCAGGTAAAACTATACTATTTGCAGGTTTTCCTACCTTTTTGGCTACAATACTACCTTCTTGAAATGTTGCAGATGATGTATCAGATGTATGCCTTATAACATAATGAGATAAATCAAGATCAGGAACAGGTGTCCAATTAAGATGCACAAAATCTCCTATTACATTTGTTGAAAAATTAGTTACATCACTTGGTGGTGCTGTTTTACCAATAACCTCATGTGATGTTGTTATAAATTCAGAATGAACATTAAAAGCATTGATTGATCTTGCTCTAACTTCATATATAGCACCATCTTGTGCATTTACCAATTCAAATATATTTCCCTTACTTCTACCTAATGTAATAAATTCTGCCTCTGTTTCATTTGTATTTTTTGCCTCAACTTCAAATTCATTTGTTGTACCTTGACTAGATGAACATACAACTTTTAATACCGTTATTGGTGTTTCTGCATAAATTCTTAATTCATCTGTTACAACGATAGCAGGAATTGAAACAGTATCTGCACGAGGTAATGTTGTATTGTTTGAGGTAAATTCTGATTCTTCTGCATTCCAATCATACGCAGATGATGATGTTTCTCTTAACATTACCCTAATACCAATTGCATCTGGGTTTGAATCAAATATCCATTCTATAACCTCAAAGATCTTATTCGTAAATCCCAACCTTGTATTATTAATTCTAACGGTATCACCTACCTGTAATTTGAACCCTTTCATGTTCAATTTTGCCTTTAATAAAATTTGTTCTCTGTTTTTGAATAATACAATTTTTGCAATTCTTTGAGCTGTTATACTTGATGTTGTAAAGGGAAGTGGTACATCTGCAAATATAACTTCTTGATCTGCATCTACAAAGGTTGTGCTTGTAACCATTGGGTAATCTGAAGGTTGCCATTCGCTTTCAGGTGATGTAAATACACCTTTTACGGTATTAAATATATTTCTTCTTGATTGTTTTGTTTGTACTGTTATTTGTGAAATAAAATCATTTTCATCTAGTGTTATTGTTGGTGATACAAACTGACCACCTTTTAATGTAAATTTACCATTTGAATAAGATAATACGCCAAGACATGATGTGAGCAAGAAATCAAGAATATTCATTGGTGGTATATCACTATATACGATACCATTACATGTGTATCGTTTCTCTGTGCCACCACCTGCTTTAGTTACATTTTCATCACATAAATTTGCCATTGTAATGAATGATGCTGTATCAATGTTATCTCTGCTTATTCCTAACCCTAATCTCGTATCAGTTAAATAGTCGTAGATACATAGAGCAGGGTTACTTGAAAATGCTGTAGAATTATCTCTAAAATCGAAAAGTTTTTTGCCTTTAATTTCAGCACTTATATTTGGTACACCTCGAGGAAACATGTCTGCATCATAATCCATTTGTATATAAAGATATGCAATTCCTCTTAGTCTATGCTCTGTTGTCCACTTGCTTACTTGTTCTATTAAATCATGGTCAGCTAATTGTGTATCAGCTCCTAAATGTTTCTTTATTTCTACTGCTTGTCTTGTATAAATGAGAAATAAGGGTAATCCTCTAAAGTCAGATTGTTTGTCGTATTTATCAGGAGAAGTTGGTCTTTGTCTTGCTAAACCATCTGAATCGTTATTGATTGTAGTTAATGTCAATGCTTCATCATTAAAATAGATAGTATCAAATGATTGAATTTCATGAGATGCAACTTGGACAATCATATGCAATCTTTTATCGTTATCTGTTGTTTCCATAAACAAGATACCACCTGACTTTTTACTAGACCCATATACAATATCCCTTGATATGATTGGTTGTTTAATCATTAATTGTCTATTGTCTAATTGTGAAGAATAGGCGTTTTGTGAAACAGATGAATTTGCTATCCTTGGGCTAGGTGCCAAAGCATTTACGCCATATGTTATTGCTTGCGCATAAAAAGCATTCCCAGTCATTATATGTAATGCTATTTGTCCAAGATCACTATTAACTATTCTTCTTAGTGTTCTTGTTATACTTCGTACTACTCCGCCCATTTCTTATGATATTCCTTCGTTAGCTTTGATGTAATTGTAGCAATATTGTTATATTGGTCTACTCTTAAATAATTTATCTTTACATTTGCACCATGTTTTTTTGCAAAATAATTGGCTATCCATTTAACTTTATATTTTACATTTTCTGAAGATACCAAATCAATAACCCAAATGTTATCACCACTTTTGAGTTTTCTTGATACTCCTGTATTTTTAAAAATATGTTGGTTGAGATCATCAAAATAGGCATAGCTTACATATCCTGTGATATAACCGTTGGTTTTAAATATTTTAAATTGTTTTGTTTCTAAGAATGGTCGTAAATAATCTAATAGATCAAGATCGGATATAGGATCGTACTTATTAAATCTTCTAAATAGATGTACGATCTCTAGAACATTACATTCAACTTCTTGTTCCACCGCCCCACGCCAATACTTTGTTTTGAAGATCATCTACAAATTCAAGACCTTTATCACCAGGAAATGTTTGTTTTTGGTCTTGGTCTGTGTATCTTTTTGATAATGCTCTTTCTAATGTAATCAGTTTATTTTCAATTGTTACTGTTATTGTAGATGTTTCTGCACTTTCTTGAATTACCATTGTATCTATAAAGCCATCAAATATTTTGTATGGATCATTTACAATCACTGTTTCATTATCAGCAGTTGCAAGAACACCAAAAAATATCTCAGCCGTTATACCTTGTACATCTTCTGTTAATACCTCAGATAAAATATTAGAATCAATGCCAGATAGTTTTACTGACATACCTGTTGCTTTTATATCTGGTGTTTCTTCTAGGTTTGATATTTCTAAAAGGTTTCCTGAACCTACAAATGTCTTTGAATCAAAAAATACATCATCATAACCTGACCATAGGTTTAGTCTATTAGGTGAGAATGCAAAAGATATTGCATAAAATGGTCTTATTGTAGAACTATCTAATTGTGCAGAAAAATCTGTACCTAATGTTCTAGCCATTATTTACCCTTTTTTGCTACCACTTTCTTTTTTTTCTTTACTGCTGTTTTTGTTTTTGTTTCTGTTGGTTTTGTCATTTTAACTTCTTGTGCCAAACCTTCATCAACAAATATTTTTGCTAAAGTTTCTTGCCATGGTTTATTACATTCAACAATTTCATCTTTCATATATGTTTTTGTAACATTTCCACTTTCATTTGCAGTACCTACTGCATCTTGTAACATCTTAATTTGCATAATTTTTACTCCAATTTAATATATTTCTTCTAATACTTGACAGACAGAGTGTGAGCTTACCCTGTCTGCCCCTTTACCGCTAAAGGTTATGCATCAACAGAATCCATAGGATTACCTAAGATTCCTTGAACACTTATAGGTGTCCCATTTGAATGGGTACCTGTAGCATCAATTTTTACTCTTACATATCTTTTACCACCGATATAGCCAATTTGACTTGTCTGTGGTGTTTCTCCATTAGCATCTAGTGTTAAGAAAATACCAGATCCATCAACACTTCCCTCAGTCACACTTGTTGAAGATGTAACTGCTGAGAATGATGAATCATCATCAGATTCTTGAAGTATGAAATCAAACTTCACACTACCTGATAATGTATCTCCTTCTATACCACTATTTACGACGAACATTACGCTTTCAAAGCCTTGTGTGTCTACTGTTGTACCATTGGCATCAGCAGTAAAAACAGCAGCGTCTTGACAGGTAACAGCTTTCGTTCTATTTGAAATATCTCTCATGTTAGCCTCCTTTAAGCACTAATGTTTTGTAGTCTAATTGCTTCTGGTAGTACAACTGCACCACCAACCCTTTTACGTGCAACATATCTAATATTACCTGCTGTTGCTTGACCATACGGATCACGCAATACAGACATGTTTATTCTATCTAAGATAGTATATGCTCTTGAAAAATCGCCAAACGCAACTGGTTTAGCTGATCCTCCGATTGCAGGCATATCTGTAGCTAGTGTATATGGGAAACCAACTAATGTTGTCGGTGCACCACTTACTAGATTCAAGCCAACATGAAATATTTTTTGACCTTCGCCATCTTCTAATTGTAGAATTTTAGCGAATGTTGCTCTTGAAAATACAAAACGTGCATTTCCTAGATACTCAGATTTAACTGCATACACTAAATCTAACAGACCATTTGCAGTCAATGCAGAGCCACTACCTGAATTGGTTGTGCCTACACCTGCTGTTGTATCTGTAAAACCTAATGGTTTACCTACACCGTTACCAGATACGAATGATGTACCTTCAAGCAATGCAAATCTTTCAGCAAATTCTGTTGCCATTTCTGACTCTAGATTAAATGCTGAATCTTCTAACAATGATTGTGATATATCAACAATTGCTGACATTTCATGTGCATCAATTGACATCATACCTGTTGTGTAACCTGTTGTTTCACTTCTCGTTGCAGTTTCACTAACAAAAGATGCAGAGAATTGACCAGTCCTTTTTGGGATTTCAATACCTCTTTTATCTGTTTGTCTTACTCTTGCAATTTGTCTGATTGGTGAGATTTCAGTTACAGTTTTTATTAAATCAGTTACATACTCAGTAGGTGCATAAAATCCACCAAGAGTATCATCTGATTCATATAATGCTTTTGTTTCTTCAGGATCAACTTGACCTTTTTTCAGATAAGAGCCAAATGCTTTCATTTGTAAATCAACACTTTTAGATGTTGCTGTTTCTGGTCGAGCAAGTGTACTTTCTAGTCTACTTAACTTTTCTTCAGCTTCAGCAAGATTCTTTTTTTGTATCTCTACTGTTTGTTTCATTTCAGCATTCTTTGCAACTTCTTCTGAAAGTTTATCAACTTTTTCTTGAAGTAAAGGATCAGCATGACCTTTTGATTCTATTTCTGATAATCTTTTTTCATTTTCTTCTTTAAAATCTGAAAAAGATTTACCAAGATTCTCAAGAATCGGTTTAATTTCTTCTGACATTTTTACCTCTTATTTTTTAAGAATGTTAGTTATATGTTTAATACCTTCAATATCTTCTGCATCGGCTACATCTCGTAAACCTCCGAAGTTGCTATGTAGGTAACTTGCTATTGATTTACAAAGATCATATGAGAATATGCCTGAATCCCTCAAAACATCTTCCACATCTCTCGTTGTAATCGTACCCTCTGCCATTTTGACTTTATCTACTTTGGCTTTTGGATTCATTGGAAATGTAACCATAGAAATTTCCATTAAGTCTACTTCTTTGATTACTCTTTTTTTGTTTTTTTCATCATAGCTATATCCCTTGGGATTGAGTCTATAACCTATTGACATAGAGTTGATTGCTCCTGCCTTCATTAATTCGTATGTTTCTCTGCCTCTTTGTGTACCTAAGACCAATTTGCCTTTTACCTTAAGACCTTTATTATCTTCTTCTATTGATTCAATAACACCAATTGGCTCATCTGTTTTGTGTTGATATAATAATTTTATATCTTTTGGTTTTTTCTTATAGATTGATTTGGCAAAAGCGCCTTTTTCAATGACATCATTGCCTAAGTCTTTATTTCCAAATACAGATGCATAACCTTCAAATCTTCCATCTTCATCTGTTTCAAGACCTTTGTATTCACAACTAAGATCAAGAACCTCTTCAGATACCTCATTGAAGTAGTCTTCTGCTAGTTCTGGCATATTTAACACCTCTTTATTCGTTACAGGTATTCTAGCAAGAAAATATGTAATTAATCAACAACATCATCTGCATCATAGTTAAATGTAAAACAACGACAATTGATGACATTACTTGGTCCACCTCTCATGTCCCCAGGGTATTGCATTGGTTTCTCTACAAAAGATCCACCACTTATTGGTGTCATAACCATGAAATCATCATCAACACCAACCTGTAGTAGATTCATATTTTTATGCCATGATCTCGTTCTTTCATCTACTGCTGATGCCCATTCTTTGATTGGTTTGTTCAAACCTAATTTTTTAATTATTTCTTGATTGCCATAATTCATTGCCTGATGTGTTTCTGTTCTTGCAATCATGGTAGATCGCCACAATGAAAATGCGACTGATTTTCGTATGTTTTTTGAAATGGTGTCTATCTCTTGTCCTGTGTCTAAACCTCTTGCTATTTCTATTTTAAGTGATGCTCTGGTCGTTTCTGTGATGTTTGACACATTCATTGCTGAGAATTGTGATGCATACTGTGTGATTATTGGATCAATCGTGTCATCTTGTTTTTGTAATCTAGTTCTCTCAATGCGATCTCTCATGGTTTCCATGATTCTTCTTGTATTTTTATCAAATATCTTTTTTAGTTCTTGTGAGAATTTGATATATGTTTCACCAGATATCTGTTGAGTTTTGAGGTATTCTTTTTCTGTGATATCTCTGTATTTATAAAATAATTCTCTTATTTCTTTTCTTACTGCATTACTAAGTGTAAGCAACAATCTGAGAAGTTCTTTGTATTCTCTAGCCCTGTTGAATCTTATCTTTGCCATAAATCATTATAAGTGTTTCTTTTAATAATTCTTCTTGTGTACCCCATTTTTGAGTAAATTCTTTTGAATTGTGATGATATGCCTCATTTGATGTTCTGTGATGATAAGGACATAAAGGTATTGTTTCGTAATGTGTTGATCTTTTAGACATCATGCCTTTTTTAATGTGATGAATTTCTGCAGGTGTGTCATTGTAGCCCATTTTTCTGCATACAATACAACATAAATTTGCCACCTTGCTCAGATGTTCTTTTTCTTTTTTCTTCAAATATAGCCCCTTTATCAGAGTATATCATTTTTTTGAAGATAATGGGTGTCCACTTGGTAACAAATCAAGATCAAATTTGCCACTTCTGAATCTTCCTGTTCTTACTGCACTTAGAAATGCATTTACCCTTGCATAAGCCCAACGATCCTCACCACCTGATGCTCTTACGCTTGGTCTAACTGATGTAGGATTTGTTCTATATGCACCAACACCTCTTCTGAATACTGCACCTAACATTCTTACAGTTACCTTTTTACCTTTTCTGTTGCCATATCTTTCGTTATGTTTATCTACCTTGCCTTGTAATCCCTTTTTTATAGATTCACTTAATGGTGCTTTTTCTTCGTATGATCTTACCTCATCATTATCAATACATGCCTCTTCTATGTATTCATAATCATCTTCTTTTTCTTCTTCTCTCATAATTTGATTTCTTTTTGTTTTCGACCATGAGAAACCTGCATCACCACCCCATAATGCCCATGCGATTCTACCTGCACTCGGATAACCTTTTTCGCCTCTGTTGAAACCTTCTGCTTGTTTATCTACTTCATGTCTAGAAAAGAATGAGTACATTCTGAGAACTGTGTTCGGTGACATTTTTTCTTTATTAGCCAATTGGTTTGCTCTAGCTACACCAACTTGTGTACCACCACGATTAAATTCTTTTCGCCATTCAAGACCTCGTTTTGCTTCTTCTGCCATGGCATCAGTACCTGTTAAATCTAAATCGCTTATGGCTTTGTTATCTCTTAGTCTTTGTTCATATTCTTCATGTGTTTTGCAAGGCATATAAACTATTTGCCCATCTTCGTTATGACTATGTATTCCTTGACAACCTATTTCTTCAGCACGATCAATCGCCTCTTCTTCAGTTGTGAATGTATCAACATCAACTGCCTCTTTTGTGCCATATATTGCATCAAAGTCTTTTTGAGCACCATCAGGATCAACAGGTTTAGCATTATCTTGTTCACTTGTTGCACTTACCTCACCAATTGGGAATAGATTGCTTGGTATATATAATTCATCGCCACCTGATACTTCTTCTAGACCTAATCGTTCTCTTGCCTCATTTCTTGTCAAAATACCTGCTTGAACACCACCAACAACATTTTCGTATATTTGTTTTCTTTTTTCTGTCATTGCAGGTATTGAATCAATATCGTATCTAATTGAAATATTACCTTCATACAAAGGTGCTAGATATTCATTTAAATCAGATTGTACTCTGTTTAAAAGAGGTATTATTGTTTCCTCATAAAGAGATAATTTAGCTGTTTCCATGTTTGAATATGTATTTGCCTCTGGTATTCCTATCAATTGTGCAGGTACACCAAATGTAAGTGCTATTTCTCTTGCAGACATATTTGCTAATTCTAAGAAATCCATATCTTTTGGTGATAGACCTAATTGTGTATAGTCAAAATCTCCCTCTAATAACATTGGTCTGCCTGAATTATGACTACCTTGAAATCTAAATTCTAAATCTTCTAATATTCTTGCTCTTTGATCATCTGTTAATGTGGTAGACATACCTGTTTCATCTGTTGGCTTGAATTTAAGCATACCACTTGGTGTTGCACCATTTTTTAATAATGCCACATTATGTAAACCTGCTAGATTGTGTTGATCAATATTGTATGCTGATGCCATCATTGGCGAACAACCATAATAATCATCTAATGGATTCCACATTTTTATATGTTTTATTTGTGAAAATCCTGTGTTTTGATCTACAAAGTATTTAGCTTTTTCTACACCATTAATCACATATCTATATGCTGATGGTATAACTGTAGTACTTGATTCAATATCTATTCTGTCAGGTCTTAAAAGATATAATTCATTAGGCATTTTTAATGCATCAGAATCTCTTAGGATATAGGTATTGCCTGAGATCATAAGGAATGAATACATACTTGCAAAGAACTCTATACCACTTTGTGTTGGGTTTGGTCTTTTGAGCAATGAGATTAACTCATGGTTTTCTAGCTTTACATCATCATCATATACGCATAAATCAACAGCTGAGGCACTATTTGCAATTAACTGAATACATCTATGAACAATTGCATTATCTGTGTAACCTTCTTTTGCATAATCTTTGTATCTTCTTTGACCTTTTTGTGATTCAGCAGCCAACTTATTGATCATAATTTTAGGTGCTTGTTTCGTTTCTGATGTAACTTTTTTTTCTTGTACAAAAAACTTATCAAATATTCCCATTTAACTAATCCTAAAAATTGCCTGACCTGAACTTTGTAATGATGTTATAGCCCATACCAGTGCATCAACTCTATCGTCATGTTGTGATTTTACATTATTTCCTGTGAATTGACACATTTGTTCTTCTAATTCTTTTAATACACCTACATGATGAACTTTATTTTGTTCATACAATGCTGATATTGGCTCTGCTCTGATTACCTTACCTCTTGTTGCTCTAACACTTGTATAAGAAATGTTTTCTTCTTTAGTTCGTAAAAGTCTTTCAATAAGATCACCACCATTGTTTACTTCTGCTACTATCCTATCGCAATCATATTGATGATACAAACTAATAGCTTTGTTTATCCATACATCAGGATTATTTATCATGCTTGAATCATTGAGAATATAAAAATGTCCTTTACTATCTCTACCTGCAACAACAATTCCTGTTTCATCTGAATGTGGGTTATTGGTTACTGCAGGATCAATAGCGACAACTATTCTTTCTAAATCTGGCGTTTCTTGAACTCTTGATCTTTCAATCAAATCAATATTAAATAATGCACCTTCTATATCTTCTAAGATTTCTGCATATAATTCTTGTCTACCTAGTCTTGTTCCCATATATCGTTCTTTTAACATTTCTATAGAAGAACTTGCAAGATTGTCTACATTGTCAAATGTTGTGCCTCTAATGACTTTGGTATCTTGTCTTTTTGCTAGTGTTTTTATTATCTTTGTTGGTCTTGGTGTTGTTGTTATTATACATTTCGGCTCTTGCCCTAATCTCAATGCCATCATCAAGTTATCAAAAGATTCAGGATATCGCCAAGATGCTAATTCATCACACCATGCCCTATGAAATTGCACACCTCTTAACCTATCAGGTTCTTGTGCAGGAAATCCCATTACCTTAGAACCATTGAAAAAGTTTATTTCATTGTTAGATTTGTTATATCCTGATTCATCGAGCAAATCCCTGTTGATAACATTCATAATTCCACTATCACCAGTAAATACAACCCTTCTTAAATCTGAATATGTAGGTGCGACCACACCACAGGTTACATTATCATTCAGTAGACAATATTGTATGATGTCATAAGCGCCACAGAGTGTCTTTCCCCACCCACGACCACATAAAAATAAATAGATATTATAATCAGGATTATCTACGACCAATTGATTTGGTCTTGCCTTTTTTATCCAATCAGTGAGTAGATTCGTTGCTATCTTCTTCCGATAGCTTAGATTCTCGAATGTCTGAGATGAGCTTTCTAAATTTATCATTTTCTTGTGAACTATCTGTTACCTCAATTACATTATGTTCTTTCCAACCTGCTTGTGTTTTTAACCAAAAGATACCTGCTGTTACTGCACCATTAGATTGACTTGTTGCTATCTTGAAAAGATTATTTGCAACCTGAAAATTAGCAGTAGCTTTTCCCTCTCTTAGTTCATCTTGATAATATTTATATAATGTTGGTCTGCTTATATCTAATAATGAACATATTTGATCATGTGGTAGTCCCATACCTGATGCTTTCTTAACCACTTCTTTTTTATCATCAGTTATTTTTATATCTTTTGGCATATCTTTTTTATAATGTAAAAATAAACACTCATTTTCGTTTTAATTCAAGACCATAATTATTTGTTTTTTTACCAAATGTCAATCCCTCTTTGTAGATTAACTTATTTTGTTTCTTAAATTTCCTATAATTAACCATGTGATGCCATCTGCCATATTTCATTTTTACTTCTGTTACATCAGGGTGAACAGATTGCAACATATTAGCAAATTCTAATCTATTGTTTGTTTTTCCATATAGATCATCAGTATTCCCACCCTTCATTGATAATGTTTTTGCCTTACATTGTAAAAAGAGATTGAATTGTATGGTACACCAACCCTTTTTAAGCATATCTAAAGACAATATAGTATCTTCGTTGTATCTTCCTCTCCATCTAAATGGGATATCATTTCTTATTAAATTACAACTATATATTCTTGTGTTTACTGTGAATGGTCCATAATCTGCACCTGCATTGTCTACCACGAAAAAATTATAATTTGGTCCTGCCATTCCTACATTCGTATATCTCAAGCAGAAATCTTCCATAACACGCCACATAACACCTGATTTACAATCTATTTCACTGTTGTGTATGAATCTTTTGAATTTACCAATGTTATCGTCCATTACCCAATGCCACTTGTAACCTTGTGATATTGAATGATCCCAAATAAAGTTTCTTGCACCACCTGGTCCCTTGGATAATTGATATCCTAGATCATCAAGTGTGTCGTATTCTTCTTGGTATTTCTTATCTAAGACAAGTAGTTTAGATTTATCAACGAATCTTGCATATTTAATATATTCTTGTTCTTCAATAACTAATTTGTAGGGTACTTTTTGTTGATCAAGGGCATCAGCTGTTAATCTTTTTTCGTATCTACCTTTACTTGGTATATATAATGGAAATTGTGGCAATATATTACTCATATACTTTATCTTTCAAAACTCTTTGTTGTCTTTCATTGAAATATACTGTTTTTGTTTTATCGGTTACTGTCTGATTAATTAATTGTGCAAATTCTTCTACCTGTTCATCATCATCAAAATGTAAATAAATTGTTCTATATGGTTTATTATCTTCATGAATGAAATCTGGCATTTCTTTCCAATGTTCTCTTGCCATATCTGAATCAAAGTAGGTTTCATCACCTTTAAATGTAATCATGTTTTCAATCTCTTTTTCATCAAAACCCAAGTCTGTAAGATCAAAATTTACATCTAATAAATCACCAAATTCTTTGTTTAGTTTGGGAAAATCCCATTCAGAATCTTGATTTGTACGATTATCAGCTATTCTGTATGCCTTAACATCTTCTGCTGACATGTCTTTTGCAATAAGAACTGGTACTCTTTCAAGATTTAATTGCTTTGATGCCTCATATCTTGAATGACCAACAATGATTATATTTTGTGTATCTACTACTATTGGTTGTTGAAAACCAAATTTCTTTATTGATTCTGCAACTTTTGTAATGTTGCTTTTTATTCTAGGGTTGTTTTCGTATGGTTTTATTTCTGATAGTTTGATTATTTCTATGTTCATTACAGATACAATATACCATAAAATATTTTATTTAAAAATTTTATTATTACTAATCTTTGTAAATTCTTGTTCAGTATGAAATGATCTTGTATTGCCTGACCATTTTAAGGTTACACTTCCGATATTTCCATAGAGATCTAGTTCTCTGACTTTGGCAATTCTTACATCTGTTTGCCCTTTCTCAAAATCTCTTGTAACAATTACGCCAATATCAGCTTTATTATTGAAATGACTACTTCCAGAGATTGAATATAAACTATCAACAACAAACTTGCCATCAGGATTTCTTATCTGTTTGTTAGGGTGTGCTACTAAGAAACTCATGCTCTCTGTTTCTCTGTTGAATCTTTTTATCTTTGAAATAACCACCGATATGTGTTCATCTTCTCGTAAAATGGTACGATTTGGGTTAATTTCGTTATATGGATCAATGATTAATGCATCAGTTCCTAATTCTTTTGAACAAAAATAGGCTCTGTCTAGAATCCAATCAATATCAGGACTGTCTGATTTCTTGTCAATAAACCAAAAATGTTTATCTATAAAGACCAATGCCTCTCCAAGTTCTACCTCTGACATTCTATTTGTAAACATCTTGTCAAATGGTTTTTTTGTATATTTTTCAATTAATCTTTTAACATTCATTGCAAGAGAATGTTCAGGACTGAATATAACAAATTTGAAATCATCAGAACGTGCTAGGTTCATTGCTATATCATAACTTAGTGAACTCTTACCACTATTAGGTGTACCTGTAATGACTGTAAAGCAAGGTTTTACAATCTTCCAATACTTATCTAATGTTTCAAAACCAGTAGAATATTGTTTATGAGATTTACCATTGTATAAATCTATTACAGAATCGTACAAATCATTAGCTGTATATATACCATCTGTTACTTTTTCATTAGTCATCATACCACCCCCCAATGTGATCGAAATTTTTAAGGTACCATATGAAAAAATCAGGATTGTCGTTAAATATTTTTTGTATATCTTCCATCATCATTTGATCACTAGCGATGATTTCACCTGTTTTTTGATAATCTTCTGGTTTAATCATTCTTTTATCCTGCCAAAAAGTTTTTATTCTTTAGTATTATATTAGTATTATGTGAAGTATTTTCACCTCCAAAGTCTTTCGGAATCATCAATCTGTATCTGTTGTGATATTTTTTTCCTTTTCTAATTTTAATCTTAACTATCAGCTTTAAAACAACTAATTTCTTTATATGATCAATAACACACCTGCAACTACAACCTGCTCGTTTGGCGATATGTTCTTGTGAGGGATAACATTCGTTATCTTCATTACAATAGTTTGCTAATAGAATCAGTACCAGTTTGCTAGTAGGGTGTTTACAATTTTTGTTTAATGCCCAACCTATTGCCTTAAAACTCATAAAATCCAGTCATCTGGGCGTACTAACTTATCTGTGTGTTTGTATATCATTCTCATTTTTGAAGGTACTGGTGTTTTATGGTGATAAATATATCCTGATAATGTTGATGCATTTATTCCTGATTTCTTTGAGAATTTGGCGACTGATATAGAGTTGTCGCGTAAATATTCTTTCAATTTCATATATTGTCCCTTAATAGTCGGCAGATGGGAACAAGGGTGAAGAAGTAACCATCTGCCTTTTAAAGAGTATTGCGTAAAACAAGCCATTGAAAACACAATTACCCTAATTTATTATTGAATATTATATACTCTTTTTGAATATATATCTATAAAAGATACAATAATTTTGATATAATACTGATAGGGAAAGGTGAGCTATTCCCATAATGTAATGTGAGGTTACAATGAACAAGAAAAAAACGATCGTACACGAAACCAAGGTAGATCAACTTAAATCAATCAAAACCATTGAAAGAGGTATTGAAAGAGGTGTTGATCAATTCATGAAAGACCATGTAATCATTAATACGAGTGATCCTGAATCAGAACAAAAGATCACGAAAAGTATTAAAGATGATCTTATGAAAAAGGCAAAAAAAGAAATAGATGAGGTGTTAGACAATGACTAAAGAAACACCAGTTGAACAATACATCAAAAATAACCATGGACTTACACATGAACATCATATTTATCTAGCAAAGGCAAGAGGTGAAATTTCCAAACTTGAATTGAAACCTGAAGGACAGGGGCAATATCAGAATCAATATTTACCACTTGAACAGATAATAAAAGAGATAGAGCCAATTCTATTAAAACACCAATTTCTAATAGACTTTGACGAAATCTTGCATGAAAATCCAAGTAGTTTGCGTATCAAAATGACATGTACATTTGTAAAAACAGGAACACAGATCACTAAGGTTTGTGAAATGCCATGTGATAAAGCAACATCACAGGGTAGAAAAGGTGCATGGACATATGGTAAAAGACAATTATATCAAAATCTGTTGTCATTACCTGACAAAGATAACGATGGTCTTGAAGATATGACTTATCTGCAAAGATTGAAAGCTGTTGGTGAAATGACAAAAGACTTTAAAGATGATGAAGGCAATAGTCTTGATGACATAAGAGAAATTGCTGAAAGAAATTATTGGATTAAAGTTAAAGGTGATAAGTCAAAAAAGAATGATATTACCACCAAAAAAGAACAACCAACAAATCCATTAGATGCTCTTAAAAAACAAGATCAATAATAATGGTTTCGGTACACCTCTAGCTCATTTTCCTGAGTTAGAGGGTATGATTGAGCCAATGTTTTTGGCAATAAGTGGTAAGCCAACTGATGATCAACAAAAGCAATTAGATTCTTTTAATAACTACAAGAAACTAGAAAAGATTGTTAAAGGTCATTTTGGTTGGTGTAAATTAACATTGTATGTGAGGTACAAAAGATGAGTATTTTTGAAAACGAAAGAACAATAATAACAAAAGATGATCTACAAAAATCTATTGAGTTTGAATATAGAAATAAAAAGATACAAATAATTAAATTTAATCTTACCAATGGTGGATTTTCATTTAGAAAAGATACAGAAGATTTTCTACTTGATGAATTTACTTATGAATTTGAAATTTTATGTGATGGTATTTCTTATAATGTATATGATCTAGAATTCTCAAACAGAAACGGTATGCCTAATCTAGAACTAAATGATGTGATTCAGATGATCACAGAAGAAATGGAAAATGCAGATGATTTATTTGTATTCAATGAAGAAGAAAAAAACATAAACGAGGTAAAAGAAAATGTCTGAAGAAGAAAAAAAAGATACGCTTAAATTTTTTACAAATGCAAAACATACAGATTATCCAAAACCACCTGCAATATTACATACTGGTACGATTGAAGATGGTTCAGATATGAAGAAAAAAACATTGTTAGTACATGAAACATTTCATGGTACTGATAGTGAAGGTAAAGCCTTTGTTAGTGAAAATTTTGGTTTTTATATCAAGATTGGTAATTTCAAGAAAAATAAATTTCAGGGAAAAGGTAATGCAGATAAACTTTGTTATGGAACAATTCGTTACGACCACAATATGATTTCATCTGTAGAAGAAAAGAAATACGATATATGGGACAATGGCGATTACTATACATATAAAGAAAATACATATGTAGCACCAAAAGAAAATATTGACAATGAATAAAAAAAGGTAAAGACTGAAGAAAAGAAAGAAAGGAAATATAGGTTTTAACGGTTGTTCCTCACAATAAAGGCGATCAGCATGGGTTGGTCGCCAACAAAATAAGACTTTATGACAGAAGAAATATTCAAAAAAAATTTAAAAGGTCTTACATCTTTAATAGAACAAGATTTAAATGATGTTGGGGTAAATGATATTTTTTTAAAATTATACAATACACCACTTGACTCAGATGAACTAAGACAAGTGGCATTAAAATTTTATTCTATTAATAATTTGCTTGGTACAAAAGATTTAATCAATGTTAAGATCAAAGAATAAAATCCCAAAATAATGCTATCGCAGATATAATCGTTATCATTTTGATAGTATCTGGTAATTTGTCAAATACATTCATTATATTGTCAATCATCTTCATAGTAACTCCTGTTGATTTTCGTTAGTAAATTCATCATCAAATCTAAAATCTACCAATCTATATGTCGTGGCATTGAATTTAGATTTAATAGGTTTGTTTTTACAATGTTCTAAAGCATTTGTGCAAGATTCTTTATCAACGATAAGAACTGTTTTACCATTGTATTGAATATTTAACCCCTCGCATTGAGTACCTTTTTTAACAATGTAATCTCTCACAGATAATACTTTATCATTGTAATGTTTTTTAACATCTACGATCAGATAGTTATATTGATATTTAGCTTTCATTTTTTACTCACATTTACTTTTATCATGCTTTCAAAATGATCAATAACTTTTCTATCATCATCAGCTTGTCTTTGATTGTAGCCCTTTTCTAGTAAGGTTTTATTTTTACCTGCAAATAAAATCAATCTATCTTTGCAATCTTTGATACATCTTTGTATTAGTGTTATTTGTTTTTCATTCATCTTTGTCCTCCCAAAGTATTTCGTTAATTGTTCTGTCTGTTGAATAATATCTATCTCTTTCCATTGGTAGATTAAACATCTTAGTTCTGACTGATCTTATCTCTCGCATATCAATAAGACCAATTTCCTTGCAATATATATACGCAAGACCGAATGCCAAATCTTCATCAGGATTGTATTCAGTTAATAACCAATAACAATCACCTGTTGGCAAGAATAATCTCACTACAGGTTTTTCATTATAAGAGTTATATTTGAACTTGTTATAATTTGAAATTAATTTTTTTTCTATAGGTTTTGTAAATAATAACATATCAACACACCCTAAATATTACTTTAAAGTTTTCTCGTGTTTGACATATATATTTCCGTTCTTCTTCTGAATAGATATTTCTAAAATAGTAAATGTGTGAATCATCATAGCTATCTATTTCTTTTTTTCTTTCATCTGTTATTTTCATAGTTATTCCTCAATATTTAATTATGGGTAGTTATGCCGAGATACCCACTCGGTAAATCTTTAATGAACTGTTTTGTCTTTTCCATTTTTATTGTCATATTCACTCAATACATCTTGCATTTTACAGAATGAATCATAAATCAATGAATCTGTTTCTGCATTGGTATTGCCTTTTGAATATTCATAATTATATTCATATGCCAAAAATACAAACGATACCAATATATCCTGTGTAGTTTCTTTGCCATTTTTTAATTTTGCATAATTATGTAAATTGTCATTCACTTGTCTTGTATTCCATTCTTTACATATATCTTTCGCCTCAAGGAAGAATGACATATGCCCATCAGCATCTTTTCGGTCTTTCATCTTCACACAAAAACTTTGATCTATTGAATACAAATCACAGACCAATAACATCTGTCCTGATTCTTCTGTTTCAATATGACATGATTTCAAATCTTTAAAAAATGATGTTCTCTGCCACGGTTGAACATGTTCTATTGAATCTAAGTCTTTTATAAAAGAATTTATTTGTTTTTTCATTGTTTTACCTCTTTGTTATATTTTGATTTATATAATGTTCTCAATTGATCTAAATAATTATTCAAGAATTCATATAACGATCTTTCATCAATAGATAATTCATTAATCGAATTTACATTATTATTAGATAAGAATGATTTTAATTCACAATTCATATCTGTAATCTGTGTTCTTAGACCAAATTCTGTATCTGATATCTTTTTAAATTTCTTATTATGTGAATATGTCATTTTATTATACCAATTCAAGTTCTTTTAAAAAATCATCATACGATATTTGACCATATGGTTTTAAATCGTGATCTGTGATTTTATATGTTTCCACATCTGCTTCTGTCCAAGCAGTTTCATCATATTCACCATTTATACACATAGGTGCACACCAAATGGTTTCAACTCCACCATTACCTGCCTGTTCAAATATGTAAACACAACCATATTTTTCACATTCAAACATTTTATGCATTTCTTGTTCTTTCATTGTTACCTCTTTGTATGTTTTCATATAACCATTATATCTGAAAGAGATACAATATCAACAATTATATCTGATAAAGATATATATTTATTAAATAAAGAAGATGAATTGATCAAAATGATGATATACCCTGTATTTCGCGCTTAAATGATGTATTTCGGTATTTATAATGTTCGGATATGTTTATATGTGAGATATCAACTAAATGCTGAAAACGCGACTATAGCGATTCAGTACAAGCAAAACTGATTCCATAAAGTGAAATCTTAGATGCAGACCAACCTAATTCGTTAGTATTCATTCTCATGACTGCTTTTGTTGATGATGTAACCACTGAGGCATCATCTGACAAGCTAGACTTTAGAGGGGGCTCTATTGGTAGTGTAGCATTCCCAGATGAGTCTGATGTTACATCAGAAACAATCATATGCAATTTACTTGATGCCCCACTTCCGAATTGCACATAATCACCTGCCTTAAATATTGTTGTACTGGTATTTGCCCCATCTATCACAACATCAAATGCACCTACCGAATGATCACCATTAACTTGAATTGTATTGGTTAATGATCCGAGTAATGTTTTACCATCAGGATCACCAATTAAAAAGGTACCTTTCATACCATGTAATTGCATAAAAAATGCTTGCCAAACTCCTGCCTGTGATCTTTTCATAGGTGGTAAACTAACAACTGTTGTCCAAAGTGATCCCTCAAATTCTGCAACTTGTTGTGCATATGTATATGGCGATTGTGTCATTGATACAGTTTTTACAATATTCCATTCAGAAGTTGTGAACCCTGGGGAAGTTGGCATTGTTAATGGATATGTTGGACTAGCCATTATGCACCGAATGTCCTAGCAAAACTACCACCTCGTGATCTACTTTCTGCAACTGCATTAACTGTTTCCTCTTTTATAGCAGGCATTAGATTCATTACCTCTGCTCTCACTGTTTGCGATACACCTGTAGAAAAATTTAAATTCTGATTAATTGTTATACCACCACTCAATTGATTATTTGGAACTATATCACCTGCTTGTTTTGGTACAAATAATTCTGTTCCTCTTTCACCGACTGTATATGGTCTATTTGGTAAAACATTACCACCATAAGCCATTGGTGGTGCACCTGTGTATGCTCCTTGATCTGTAAAACCTAATGCAACTGTATTTGTTTGTTTACTCGATTTCTTCATTGCACCTGCCACACCATCAATAGAATCTTTTATTTTTTCAATAATCGGTTGTATGATTAATAAATGAGTTGCATAGGCAATAATATCTGATAATGCATCTTGAAATACTCTTTTCATTGCATCTTTGAAATTTTCACCTTTAACAATAGAATCAGCGAATACATCTGCTATTTCCTTACCTGCATCATCAAGGGTTTTTTTGGTTTCATCTAGTATTGATACTAAGTCCTCTAACGAAATGCCGAATTCATTATTTGCCTCTGTTCCCTTTTTTACACCTAGCTCATATTCACCAAATATTTTGGGATTATTTTTTATAATATCTAAAAAGTCTTCAAGTACCATATTATTCTTGGCGACTTCATCATGAAACTGTTTATATTCTCTACGCGCTTGTGCTATGGCTTTTATAATTACACCTAACACAACTGATATGGCTAAGATTACTGGATTTCTAGCAAATTTATATAATGCACTACCAAGTAAAACTGTGGTTAATGCCTCAATAGCAATTGTGATTTCATCTAAATTACGAACAACAGTAGCTGCTGTTTCACCTAATGATCTTCCAATCTCTGTACCTGTTCTATCTATTTCCTTGGCATTTGCTTTTAAATTTGAATCAAGAAGGTTTAATTGTTTACCAATTTCTTTCATGAATTCATTTGATATGGCTATTTTAAATTGCAAGATACTATCCTGAATCATACTCAGTGTACCTTGAACGGTGTTTGCTAATTCATCTGTTAGATTTCCAAATTTGCCACCTTTTCTGAATAACTCTGAAAATACTCTGTTTACTTCTCTTGCACTTACAGTTGCACCTGCCTCGAAACCGACCATGGCAAGAACACCACGATCTCTTAACATTTCGGCTGCACCTGCTCCTGCACCAAATGCTCTTTGAATTTGTTGTGCTGCCTCAACGAATGTCAAACCACTCATCGCCGCGACATTACCTGTGATTTCTAAATTTTTTGCAAGTTCTTCTGCATCTTCTGATACAACTGCTAATGCACCTGCACCTGCTTGTATTTCATCTAGTGAGAATGGTACTTTACCTGCGAATGTAAGTAATTCTTCAAATGCCCTTGCGCCTTCTTCTGCAGATCCAAATAATGCTTTGAATCTTATTCTTAGTGTTTCAATTTCAATACCAACACCAATGATATCTTTTATTGCGAGTACACCAAATGTCGCTGCGAATATTGATCCGAATTTAACTACTGATGATCCGAGATTGATTAATCCCTTATCTAGCTTTTTAAAGCTATTACCCATCTTACCTGATGAATCTTTTATTTTCCTTTCGGCATCAGTTAGACCTTTTTTAAGATCATTTAAATCTGCCTCAATTCGTACTACAAGTTTATCTAAATCTGCCATATTTAATAATCAGGATATAATTCTTTTAATTTTTCCATATCATTTCTCGTGACTGGTTCATCTGTATCACCACCATTATATTCTCTAAAACCTTTAATCGCTAGTGTAACTTCTTTTAATGACATATCCCATACTTGATTTGGTGGTATATGTAACATACCAACCAAAATCTCAATGTATCTATCTATGGGTATTTTTTGATCTTCTTCTGTTAGCTTTTTTTTTCAGAATTTTCAGAATTATTGGTCTGTAGAGCCAATGAGAACAATTCACCTATTGTGGTTATTGTTTTAACCAAATCTTGTTGCGACATCAATTTTGTTATTTGCTTTTCTTCTATATCATTGCCACCTGCTCTGATACATAATGTTAAGATTATCAAGCATTCTCTTTGCGTTATATCTCTAGACATTAATTTTTCACCAACCTTTAGAATTGATGTACCTAGCGAATCTTCTATTCGCATAATGGTGTCTAACGACATACGAGATTTATATTCGGTATCGCCTACCTTAACTGTTTTTTCTGCTCTTATTGGATTGTTCATTAGTCCCCCTCTCTGTTTTCTTACTCTTTTCTTGTGAGCATGAAATAAATAATTTTTCATGTCTTTCAGCTATATCTACAACTGAAATAACATTATACTTTTTGGTATCAATTGTGATCTGTTTAGACTCTAACAATTCTTCATAATCTTCAACGAATGGCAGTTCTATCTCAATAACTTCATCTTTGATTCTGATTGAACACTTTAAATCATTAGAGCCAAGTTTAATGTTTTTATTTATCCACATATTATGCTGATGTATAAGCTACCTGACCTGTAGATTCTAAACTAATGCTATATGTTTGTTCAGCATTATATTCACCACCTGTTTCAAATGATGTTATTTTAAAATTACCTGAATAATTACTACCATCACCGAATTGCATAACATATGCCTGATTTGTACCTGCATTAACAAAACCAATCATTCTATTAAGTGCGCTTGTATCATCAAATATGCCAGAGCATGTCATACTCATAGAATTAACACCTGCGCCATCAAGTATATCTCTACCTAATGCAGTACCACCTGATACAAATGGGTTGCTATCTTTACTTGTTACATCAATCATTTCGCCATTGATTGTCATTGAGGTACTTCTCATACTCCCAATAGTCGCTGCCGATCCTGTTGAATTTTCTTTTAATAAAAAATCTTTACCTTTTAAAACTGCCATAATTACCTCTAATCAAATATTAAAAAATCTATATTTATTATTCCATGTCTTGTTATCCCATCACCCTCAACAAGGGTTATTGTTGAAACAACAGTGCTTATAACCGAAGTCGCACCTGACACGTTTAGACTAACATTATCAAAAAGATTGTGCAATATTTCCATAATCTCCTTGATCTCTTTTTGTCCCCTATATTTAGACCAACACTCAATATCTACATTGTATGTTCTTCCTGATCTGCCTTTTGCGTTATTTTCTCTGCTATTTTCTAAACCTATAACAACATATGGATATGCAGTGTCTTGTGGTGCAACACTATCAAATACCTTATTATTACCAATTTTTGTATCTAATGAAGAATCGTTTGATAATGTAGTAAATATTGTTGTTTGTAGATCGAATGAATGAAATCCCATAATATTACCTAAACATATTTTTCATAATTTTTTGTGAAAATAATCTTGCCTTTTGATAAGCAGTGCTATTTTTACTCATAAATGGTCTATTTAAATTCCCTTTGTCTAATGTATAAGCATACTCAACATTTGTTTTTACCTTAGCTACTGGCACTGCTCCCAAACCTGTAGCATTACTTACCAATATACTGCTGACTAATCTTCCTGTATCAATAGCAGGTGGGTTGCCTTCAGATGATGCGATATGTATTTTTTTACCCTTACGATATTTCTCTCCTGTTTTTGGTGTTCTTTGCATACCTCTTTTTACCTCATTTTGAAAATAAACAGCAACACGATTAACATGCCTAACGGCATTTTGCATAAATAATTTATCAAGTTTTTTTCTATTTTGATCTATCTTGCTATCTATTTGTACTGATATTCCCATTATGTTGCTACACCTTCTGTTGCCAATATTTCTTGGTATTTATTTCTGCCTTCTTCTATATCTTTAATATATTGTATGTCAAATGTTTTTGAATCATAAGATATACGATTCTTCTCTGTTAATGCAGAATAATATCTTATGGTAAATCTAAAACTAGCTGTTGCTCTTAATTGATCACCGAATAATGATTCGCTACCTGATAAATTTTCTACCTTAGCCCACACAGTCGTTGCTGTTGAATATGTAGATGTTGTGCCACCTCCTGCATCTATTGATCCACCAAGGGTTTGTAATATAACTCTATTTCTCATTTCACCAATAAGGGACATTAAATCATGCCTCCATAATGTGCAGTGCCTCGATATGGATTTGTACCAAATTGTCTTATAACATATGGTTGCAATAATTGTGTTGCTGATGTTGGTACCTTGATTTGCGTATCTTGATCACCTCTATGTTCAAATAGGTATGCAATATAATTCAAACAAGCAAGTTTTATATCAAATGGTACTGCAGTTGTCGCACCATAACCTGCTACATAAGTAATCTCTAATGCATTTGCAACTCTAAGACCTGTCGGATAACTTTTGCCATTTCTTAAAACAAACCTAGCAGGTACACCTGCACTATCAAGCATATAATTACCTGATGCAAATGTGCTTTCTGTATCAGAATCATCAAAAGATTTTACATGCGTTATTGATGCGACAGGCGATTCAGGTAATAAAATACTTCTTCTTGTGATATCTTGATCTACGCCAATATACATACCTTCTCGCAGTGGGATATCAGTATCATATACAGCATCTATAGATAATTTTAATGTTTGTGTTGTTAGACTTCTTTTTGTATATCTTTTAGCCCAGTTATGTGCAGTTTTTATTAGATTATCAATTTGGGTATCATCATCAGATCCATCAATTCGTAAATGTGTTTTAACCTCTGCTGATGTTACTGCAAATGCTGTTTCTGCTGTTATTATTGTTAATCCTGCCATGATAACCTCTGTTTATTAATAATATAATGATAGCTCATTAACGAAAATATATAAACAATCCTGCAATCAAAAAAGCTATGGCAAATGAAAATGCTATTGATACATCTGCTGACATCTTATTGTGCCAATGGATTACTGCTCTTTTTTTGTAGCTGTTCAATATCTTTTTTTATGGCAATTATATCTTTTTCAATAGGTTTGGTATCAACAACTTTCGATTCTAAAACCTCAACTCGTTCTATCAATTGACCTTGATATACAAAAAGTCCTGCAATCGTAATTACTATACCTATACCTGTCGCTATTGTCTTGATGTCCATAATCTGTCCTCGTATGTTTGATTAGGATATATATTTCTTATATCTACATAAGTATTGTTGGTGTATGTACCAATGTCAATATCTTGTATCTGTGGTTGAATAAATATATCTTGATTGATGTTTGAATATGAACTTATTTTATCATTATTTTGCATTACCTTGGCAACGATCATCTGTGTCGCCTTCAATTGACCATCTATTGTTTTTATTTTATCTGCAACCTTTATTGCAATATCTTGTATATTTACTGATATCTGAGTATCTGTTTGATCATTTTGTGTTGGTGTTTCTTCTTCTGCTACATCTGTGTTGGTTTCTTCTTGTGATTCTGTTGTTTCAGTTTCATTTTCTATTTCTGTTTCTTCTACTGTTTCAGTTTCAATTTCTTCATTTGGTATTTCTTCTGTTGATAATTCTGCGATTTCAATTATTTCTTCAAAAATTTCTTCAGCAACTTCTACAGATTCTTCAGGTATCGCCTCTGTTTCAATCACAGTTTCAATAATAGATTCTTCCATGATAGGTTCCTCAATTATTTCTATTGTTTCTTCTATAATTTCTTCTTCTAACATAACAGGTGCAAGAACAATAGATTCTTCAACAAACTGTTCTTCAATGGTTAATTCTGGCATTTCTTCAATAATTTCAACATAGGTTTCTTCTATTACCGTTGGCTCAAAAAATATTTCTTCAAATACAAGTTCCTCTATTTGTGTAAATTCTTCTTGTGCAAATACTTCTTCTATTTCTTCAAATATTTCTGTGATGGCTTGAGTTTGTTCTTGTGATAATACTGTAGGATCATATGTCATGGTTACTGATATATTATCTACATTGGGACCACCAAGATTATCAGGTGCATTAGCATCTTCACCACTCAAATATATGTTACCTACTCTACTACCTATGCCTGTATATGTAAGACTATCAGAGTAATTAACACCATTGATACCTGTTGTATCAGTACGAGTTTGTGTAGTGGTAGCAATAACATTACCAAGTTCATCTTTAATTTGTAGGCGTACAGTAAAGCTATCAGCATCTCCTCTGTTATTTCCTGCCCAACCACCTTCACCACCTTCACCATTCTGCCATTCTGTTGTGCTGTTAAGAGTGATACCATTGTTAAGCATTGGTTGAGTGATAGTATCTGAATATAATTTAAAGTCTTGTTCTATAGATCCAATATCTCCGAACTCGAAATCATTACCACCAGGGCAACAATCACCTATAACTTGTGCATCACCTGATGTAATCCAACCTGTTGATCCATTGTCGAACGTACCATTGGTAATTAAATTATCTGTTGTTAAATCTTGTGCTAGTAAAGTAATAGGGAACAACAAAGGTATTATGTATTTCATAACTTCAATGCTCCAATAGTTGTCTTGCGTTTGCTAATATATCTATTTTTGTACCATTGCTCAAACTCAGGTTGAAGATTCATGTATTGTACTATTTCTTTAGGTTCTACCTGCCCACTTCTTATACACTCAGCAACTTCTATAAAGTCTTTTTCTAATTCTTTTGATATCATTCTCTCATCGGCTCAGGTATTTCTTGTTCATTACTCCCAATGATTACCATATCACCTAAAGTGATTCTATGTGTTGAGCAACCTAAAAGTAATAAACTACTTATTATTAATATTATTTTCATTTATATTGCCAGAAGGTATTTTTTTACCATTCCAATATTTACTTCTATTGAAACCACCTACTTGTATCCATCTTTTTTTGGCTTGTTCACCAATTAAACCATCAATTGGGCAAGGTGTTCCTGCATTCAACATAGCAGTCCATGTATCTTTATCTTGGCACATCAACGATATCGCTGCGACTTTCATGCCTAACCCATTTAGTACTCTTACCTTTTTTCTGCGTTCACATTTTTTATCATGATAATAAGTTCCCATACTGGTGGAAAAGCCAATAACTGTCATGCCTAATGATAATGGGATTACACAACTATCTTGTCCATAAACTGACATAGCAGGTGCGTTAGATGTATTTACAGCAGTCTTTTGATTTGTTGAATTATTTGTCGTATTAGAAGTGGTAGAGTTTGAACTACTACCTGACTGATATGTTGTTGAACTTTCATAACCACCTGTTATAGCTGTATTTGATCCTGCATTATTCGACTGGGTATTGGTTGTTGCTCCAGATGATGTAACATCTGATACTGCACTTTCAATACTATATCCTAATATTATTATTAATAATAAAAAAATGGCATATATTAATCTGTTCATCGGCGTACAAGACTGCCTCCAAAATATAGTCCCACGATACTCGATACGACATGAGTATCTAATGGGGTAATGACTAATCCTGTCATTGGTTTCCATTGAGTTATATCTGTACTACTAGCGAATATCCACCAACCTTGCATGACTGATTCTGTATAACCTACATATATTGGCATATCAGGATTTAAGAATGGTGCTAATTTAGGTAAAACTAGAATAGCTACTACACAAATTAAAGCAATCCAACGTCTAGTATTCTTGGTGAATGGATCATCAACTGCCCTTGCCTTATCTGTTTGTTTACTAGCAAACTCTGCTCTTTGCATGAGCATCTTTTGTTCATCTGCTTTGTCTTTAGACTTTTGAGCCATGATAGAAAGTACACCACCTAGAACGGTGCTGACTAACATTGATACTAATTCAATAGGGAACATTTATTTCCAAACGTTATAAATTACAGCTAAGATTCCACCAACCCAAGCCATGAACGTAATCGCTCCTTTGCCTTTATTTATTGCTGTGTTGAGATCATCAACCTTAGTTTCGACTTTATCCATACGACTACTTAGTGCATCTATCTTTTCAGCAAGTTGCTCTAAGGTCATCATTACTAATTACCTGTTATTGCTTTAATTTCTGCATCAGATAAACCTAATTCTTTTAGTTTTGCTTTGCCACTAGCCTTATTATCAATAATATCTTGTGCATCTTGTTCTGCTTTATTTTTTATTTCAGTTTCTTTTGTGGCTACTGCATTTGCATCATAGCTAACAACATTGTTATTTATATCGTATGCTACAGATTCTCCATCAACCTCAGTAACTCTAACTACACCACTTGTCAATTCTATTATTGCATCATGTTTATACATTATACTACTATCTCCATTACTGTAATTGTGTTTGCTGTTCTTGGAATATATATTTCATCTGCATCATTGTGTGCATAAGAGTTAATAAGTAAATTACCATTAGTAAAGTTAGGTGCTATCTTTACTTTATAAGTTACTGCTGATGCTGTAGCAGGGCTATCTAAATAACACATACTCACAGGTGTTTGACTAGATGTTGCAGGAAAATAAACAGACTTCAAAACTCTTTGTCTATTATTAGCACTAGCTCCAACACCACTTGCTGTGTTACCACCCTCAAATTTAAAAAATGCAAATCTATCTGCTGTGTTACTTGTAACATTAACTTCAGCACATATTAAAATTTTATTGTTTGAATCACTTGGTGTAATTGCTACAGATAAAGAGCCACAATCAACAAATGTTGATGCTGTACCTGTATTAGTAATTGTAGAGATAGCAGTATCTATAGTTTGTTTTACTTGTATGATTGTTCCTGAAGTGTCATTCGTTAAAATATTTCCAGATTCAGCAGGTAATACTAAAGTATTTGTACCAGCAGTTGCAGGTACATCAACTGTTACTTGTCCTGAGCTACTTCCTTTAATTACTAATGCCATTAGTCTGCTTCCTCTATTGTGTTACCTACTGATACCCATTCTTGTATAGCTTGGTAGTGTCTGTTGTTTTCATCTATTGGTACAGAATAAGTTTTACC
>Ga0181411_1000076_pt1 | contig 29840 bp, 46 predicted proteins | sample 34SPOviralmetaG_FD_130114 | JGI IMG/M metagenome (GOLD analysis project Ga0181411, IMG submission 130114) | Marine viral communities from the oligotrophic San Pedro Time Series (SPOT) site, San Pedro Channel, CA, USA - 34 SPOT_SRF_2012-07-09 | ecosystem: Environmental > Aquatic > Marine > Strait...
AAAATACATCATTTACCCTTACTGATGCTGATGCTTCAAGAAATGCAACAGGTGGGGAATATATCTATTACGCTGTTAAATGATGGATGACGGAATGAAAATATTTGGACTTTACTCGGCAAACATATTTGCTTTAGCTTTTAGTGTGAGTGATATTAATGGATTCCTTCAAATGCTTGTAATGGGTGCAACTTTAACATTTACAATTATACAAATATATAAAGCATTAAAAAAATGAAGATGCCTACCAATGGAGTTGCTAAAGACATAAGGCACTACATAGGTGCTTTAGTTGTGTTTTTTCTTGTAGTAGTTATTTTGTTTTACTTAACAAGATACAAGATTCCAAATGAAAATGCACAGATAGTAAATACTATTATAGGTATGATTGTAGCTTCATTAGCTATGGTTATAAGTTCAATAACAGGTCGTAATCCTGATGACCTTGAAGCTGCTAAGAAAAAAATTAGTAATTTAGAAATGAAAATAGAAATGTTAGTAGCTTCTAAAGATATGCTTGAAGGCATGGTAATAAAACTACAAGACGATACAATAGACAGACTACTGCTAAACAACACACTTAATTATGATGACTGCAAAAGCGGTAAGTGTGGATGTAAAAACGAATGTAGTAATGAATCTTAAACACTTTTCAATTAATGAATTTGATTCGCCCGACTTACCTAATAGTGGTCTTAACATGGATAATGATTTTTTACAGATGCTCGACATTGCACGTGAAATTGCCAATATACCCTTTAAAATCAATTCAGGGTACCGAACAAAAGAACACAATAAAAAGGTTGGAGGAAAATCGGATTCGAGCCATCTTGTGGGAAAAGCAGTCGACATCGCATATTCAAACTCAAGGGATAGATGGATTATTATTACAGCACTACAAGAAGCAGGATTTAATAGACTTGGCATTGCAAAAACCTTCGTACATACAGATAATGACCAAACCAAATCCCCAGACGTTATCTGGACTTACTAGAACGGTAGGTAATACTTTAGTTGATGTCAAATAAAAAGAAATTTAAAGATACAGCGGTAGGTTCTTTCTTACTTCAAAAGATACCAAAAGTTGTGAGTGCTATTGCACAAGACACACCCGTAGGTAATGTTATAGAAGCAATTATTGGAGGTAGTGATATGTCCCAAGAAGATAAGGATATTGCACTGGAAAAACTACGTTTAGAACGTGCGGAAATGGATGGTGTAACCCGTAGATGGGTTGCGGATAGTCGTAGCGGATGGCTCGCGCAAAACGTAAGACCGCTTACTTTATGTTTTTTTACAATATCTTATATAATAGGTTGGTATTTAGATTATGATTTAACAACAATTACGGGATTAATGCAAGTTATTTTAGGGGGTTATTTTGGTAGTCGTGGTGTTGAAAAGGTGTTTGGTAATAAATTACATAAATGATTTGTCCACATTGCGTAGCGGTTTGTTTAGTTGGTTGTGTATTAATAACTAAAAAATTATGGCAAAACAAATAATAGCTAATTATTACAAAAAGCCAAAAAAAAGGCGTAAAGGCATACACGCTAAAAGTAAAACAAGTATGCTAAAATCAAGTAAATTTTACAAAAAGAAATATAAAGGGCAAGGTAAAAAGTAGGAGTTACTAACTAACACTTACAATTGTCAAAAAAAAACACTACCTTTGGTGGGTTAGTGGGATATAATGTTTAACTATTAATAATTATTTTACTATGAATGAAGATTTAACTATAAGAAATTTAGCACAAAAAATTGCTAAAGATTTTGCACTAAGTATTAAAGAACGGACCGATTTATTACTTGAACTAGATGCAAATCAATATACTAATTTAGGTATTGATTCTACAAAAACCGAAAAAACTAAGGTTAAGTCTGATAGTAAATTTTTGTATAAGCAAATAAAAGGTATAGATGAACGTACGGGTAAAATGCTATTAAATCACATGGACGTATAATTAAATGCCTAAAACTGCAAAAAAACTAACACGTAGTAAATTAATTAAAAAGCTAGACGTAGTATTTAGTCAATATATAAGATTAAGTAATGCGGATAGTAAAGGTATGTGTATGTGTGTTACTTGCAATAAACAATTTCATTGGAAAAACATACAAGCGGGTCATTTTATGTCACGTAAACACTATTCGACTAGGTGGAACGAAAACAATGTAAAACCACAGTGTGTTGGTTGCAATATGTTTAAAAGCGGTGAGCAATATAAATATTCACTTTTTCTTGGTTCAGAACTTGCAAATGATTTATATTTGAAAAGTAAGGAATTAGTTAAGTTTTCAAGTCAAGATATACAGGATATGATTGACAATTATAATTCTAAACTAAAATTACTTATTTGAAGTTTTATTGTTTTATGTGTGTGAAGGGTGGTTTCGGCTACCCTTTTTTTGTTTAATATTTTTTTATTAACTTAGTTGCATGAAACATAATACAATAGTAGAACTTCAAGGCGAGGTCTTGGAACTACAAGAGGAAAATAGACAACTTAAAAATCAATTAAACATTCAAAACGGAATATATTATGTCAAAGACAGGTAGTAACATTTATAACAAGCTCTTTAAATTACAGCAGGAAATAGGTGCAGTAAGCAAAGATGCTAATAACCCATTTTACAAATCAAAGTATTTTGATATAAATTCATTAATTAAACAACTAAACCCGTTATTAGCTAAACATAAATTATTATTAGTTCAACCTATAATGGATAATATGATTACAAGCAGAATTATTTGCATTGAAAATGGGGGTAGTGTTGATAGCAGTCTTACTTTACCAAACATTAATGACCCACAAAAATTAGGGTCTGCTATTACTTACTATCGTAGATATACACTTGCAAGTTTATTAGGTTTACAAGCTATTGATGACGATGGAAATTTAGCAAGTAACAAATCTACTATTCCAGATGATAAAAGATGGTTAAATCAAAACACACCTGAATACAACAAGGCTATTGAGTATTTAAAAGGGGGAGGAAATTTAGAAAGTATACTATATAAATATAACGTTAATAAAAAAGTAGAACAAGAATTAAATAAAATAAATTAAGATATGGATTTACAAGGAACTATTAAACACATTATTGACCCCGTAAAAGTAAGCGACAAGCTAACTAAACAGCAAATGGTATTGACGATTGACGAAGATACGAAATACCCGCAAAACATTGCAATAGAATTTTTAAACGATAAAATAGATATACTTAAAAAGTTTAAGGTAAATGAAAAAGTATCGGTAGGTGTTAATTTAAGGGGTAATGAATACAACGGTAAATATTATAATAATATAGTTGGTTGGAAAGTTGCACAAATATTAAACAATGAAGTAACGAACTTGCAACAAAACCCTGAAAGAGAAACAACGGTTGATTTACCATTTTAATTAAGAGGGGGTTTCGGCCCCTTTTTTTTATATTTATGTCTTTAAAAAAACTAAAGGAGGGTGAAAAATTTCCTTCAGACTTTTGGAATTATAATATAAATCCTATATTGGGTTATGAATATAAAGAAGAAATACGTAATATACCAAAAGAAAAAATTAAATACGAACTAAACATAAACGAAATTAGGTGATAGCACAAAGCAATAAAATAAAAAACAGAATATTTGACATTAAACACGGTCGGGTAAAAGAAGGTTTAAAAATAGGAATTCCCGAAATAGACGAATATTTAAGATTAAAATATAGTGAAGGAAGTTTAAATTTAGCGATTGGACATAGTAACGTAGGTAAGACTACCGTCTTAGTTTATTTGTTTACATTATGGGCAATAAAACATAATCTTAGGTTTTTAATATTTAGTAGTGAAAACACACCGCAAAGTATTGTGCGTAAAATAATAGAATTTAAAATGGGTAAGCCAATACACACGGCAAGCGAAGATTTAATAACTAAATCAATTAGTTGGGCGGATAATCATTTTAAAATAATTGATGCTGACAAAATATATACTTATGTTGAATTATTAAAAGAAGCTAAAGCAATAAAAGACGCATGGGATTATCAAGGTTTACTTATAGACCCATATAATAGTTTAGCTAGGGATTCAAGATTGGCGAAACAATACAACGGTTACGAATATAATTACTATTGCCTTACCGAACTTAGATTATTTTCAAGACAAGAAAAAATTGCAATATGGGTAAATTGTCACGGTGTAACGGATGCGATGCGTAAGGTGTATGCAAGTGGACATGATTACGAGGGAATGGTAAGACCTTTAAATATGTCAGATGTTGAAGGAGGTGGTGCGTTTGGTAACCGAGCCGACGATGTGGTTTGTATTCACAGGATGACAAGCCACCCAAATGAATGGATGTTTAGCCATATAAACGTATTAAAGATAAAAGAAACCGAAACGGGCGGTCGATGTACGCCTTACGAACAACCAATTAAATTACGAATGGCATTAAATAATGTTGGGTTTGAATTTATGGGTAAAGACATAATACATGAAAAACCTTTAGAAAAAATTAAATTTTAATGGACGCAACTTTATTCTTATCACACCCTATTATACAAATATTTACTATGCTCATGCTTTTAGGCTTTTTATTTGTTATAATAGGTTTATCGGTAAACGCTGAAATAATATTAAGCCCAATTAAAGGATTTATGGCGGGCGCCTTAGTACACAACGAAACATACATAAACGAAGAAAATGAGGAGGTAACAGAATATACGTTACAATGTTTAATCTTTTTTATTAGCGTTAATGTATTGTGGGAGAAGCGGAGTGGTTAAGTAAGGTGGCTAAACGGCATAAAGAATGGGTACAAATTGTTCGTTCATTTGGCGAATATGATTATGCTGAAGATATAGTACAACAGATGTACGAGGTTTTATATAAGTATGCTAATGAAACAAAAATTATTAATAATGGTGTTGTTAGTCGGGGGTATGTTTATTTTACTTTACGTAGTATTTTTTTACAATATTGTAACGCTAAAAATAAAGTCAAAAAGGTTAGACTTGATGACGAAGAAGATTACACGCAAATTGCAGACGATTCGGAAATGGATGAACAAATAGGATACAATAAAATATCTACATTAATAGATGACCATATAGACAAATGGCGATGGTATGATAAAACACTTTTTAGATTGTATAGGGATACGGATATGAGTATTAGAAAAATAGCCGAAGAAACTAACATAAGTTGGGTAAGTATATTTAACACATTAAAAAAGTGTAAACAAGAATTAAAAGAATTATTTAAAGAAGATTACGAGGATTTTAAAAACAATGATTATGACAGAATTTAAAGGGGACAAAAGAAGCAAAGAGTATAAGGCATGGAAAAAGAATTATGATAAAGCAAGTAAAGGTGTCGGCGATACGGTTGAAAAAATAACCAAGGCAACGGGAATTAAAAAAGCGGTTAAGTTTTTAGCAGGTGAAGATTGCGGCTGTGACGAACGTAAAGACAAGCTGAATTACTTATTTCCTTACGAAAGACCTTTATGCTTAACGGAAAATGAATTTAATTATTTATCAAAAATATTTAAAAGTAAAAAGAATCAAATTACACCTATCGAACAAACCGAATTATTAGATATCTACAATAGGGTATTTAAAGACAAAAGGGAATTAACAAGTTGCGGGTCATGTTTTTTAAATGGAGTGTTTAAAAGGTTGGAACGTATTTATAAAGAATATAATGAATAAAAAAACACACAACTTAAAACATATAAACTACCTTAATAACTTTGACATAATAGCTAATACTTTGCTAAAATGGCAAAAGAAAAAGCAAACCGATGTTGTTAATGATTTAATGGGTACGCTTATAGATATTAATTATTACGTTACGGAAATATACACAAATGAATTATATTTTAATCATACGGTCAACGAATATCGTGCAGACAAACTTCGAGCAATCCAAAGAGCAATTAACGCTGAAAATAAGATTAAAGAACTAGAAAAAGAAATACTTAAATTAAAAAATAAAATAAAAGTTTATGGGGGATAGTGTAAGTAAATATTACGAAAATTTAGATAGATATACAACAACAACTACTAATATGAAAGAAAGTAAATTAATTAAAATGCAAAACGATTTAAAGATTGCACAACAAGCTTTAGTGGTTGCATTAGACAAAATTGAAAAGCTGGAACAAAAAGTTTTTGCAAAAGAAGATGTTAATTAAATATTAATAAGTATATTCGTAACATAAAACAATATATATATGCACAGTTACGAAGAGCTTTTTTATAAAAGTTACACAACACAAGAATTAATTAATATTTTATCTAATCCAAAACATTTAAATTCATTTAGGGCAAGGTGTAAAATTGAGCTTGACCGGAGGCAAAATAATGAAGGAAATGAATCAACAGAAATTATTGGGATATGAATATTTTAGAAGAAGCAAATAAAATTATTAATTTTCGCGCGGAAGAAAAAGAAAGGCAGTATGGGAAATTTAATGATTCAATGGCTAAAGCTGCTAAAATTGCTACCGAGTTATGTAATAAAAAAATTACTCCAGAAGATTTTTATAAGTGTATGATTGCTTTAAAAATTAGTAGAATGGCCTACAATAAAAAAGAAGATACTTTTTTAGATGCAGTGGCATATATAGCTGCATTAAATAATTACAATAATGATAAGTAAAGCTGAAAAAAAATATAAAAAGCTTTTATTAAAAGTTTTACAAAAAGGAGAAAAAACTACAAATAGAACTCCAGTTAAAACAATTAAGTTATTTAATGAGTCGTTAAATATAAATTTACAAAAAGGCTTTCCAATAATTACTAGTAAAAAAATATTTTTTACAAAAGCATTAGCTGAATTTAGGTGGATGTATGAGGGACGAACAGATTTACAATATTTAAATAATAATAAAGTAAACTGGTGGAATGAATTTGCTATAAATAATGCTTTAGGAAAAGTTTATGGATATCAAATAAAAAATTTTAATGGGACATATAATCAAATAGAATATTGCATTAAAGAAATAAAAAACAATTCAAGAAGAGCAATAATAACATTGTGGAACCCTTGCGATTTAGATGAACAGGCTTTACCATGTTGCTTTACCCAAATGAATTTTGTAAGAAGTAATAATAAACTAAATCTTAGTGTTCATTTTAGAAGTTCGGATTTATTTTTAGGGTTGCCTTATGATATAATTGTAGCGGCCCTTTTTTTACACACAATAGCAAATAAAGTAAACTTAATCCCTTATAAGCTAGGATTAAATTTAGCGGACGGACATATTTATTTAAATCATTTAAAAAATGTAAATATATATTTAAAAAACAAAAGTTATGCACTTCCTATATTACAAGGAGGATATAACAATTATACTATAAAAAATTATATTTCAGAACAATATTTAAAAACACCTTTAATTAAATAAAATTATGAATTTAAAAGTAGAATTCCAACCAATTAGAGATTGGGCAGATAGCAAAGGTATTTATGATAGTGGGGACCCGAAAACACAAGTAATAAAATTATTAGAAGAAGTAGGTGAACTATCTAAAGCAATATTAGAAAAGGATAAAGAGGGCATAGCAGATGCCATCGGGGATAGTGTTATAGTTTTAACTAGTTTAGCCCATTTATGTAATATGACAATTGAACAATGTATTGAAGATGCGTATTATGAAATAAAGGATAGACAAGGTGAAATGAAAAATGGAACTTTTATAAAGAACAAATAATGAGAATAATAAGAAAAAAAGAAACTTGGAGACATATTACATTTCCTATAGACAAAATAGAATTTTTAAATTGGGCAAAAAAAGGTGTTCAAATTATATTAGAAGATAATAATAGCTACGATTTTGTAGAAAAAGAAGCAATAAAAGCATTGCATTTAAATATAAACCAATCTTATAATGGGCCCGGCTCCTGTTATATTGAAGTTCCTGTTATAAAGTCAATATTTATAAAAACGAAAAGAAAAGAAACAATACAGTTATTAAATGGTACTACTTATGATAAAATAGAATTACTTAATAAAATGTATGATGATTCTTTTTATTATGGAGAATTAGGCAAATATGCTTTAAGTTCTAGTGCAATTAAAAATTTAATAGATTCCCCTAAACAGTATGCGCGGTCACTAAATTATAAAACTGACACTTCTGTTTTTAAAACAGGAAGATTAATACATTTAGCAGCTTTAGAGCCAGACAAGCTTGAAACCTTATGCCATGTAGTTGAAGTGCAGTCGGCAGTTACTAAAAAATATAAAGATAAGGTAAAAGAAATTGGGGACGCAAGTTTTATATTTACTAGGAAAGAATATGATAAGGCCATGTATACTGTTGATGCGTTATTACAAAATGATGTATGGCAAGAAATGACGCGCGGTGCTAAATTTGAACAGCCGGGATTTGATATAATAAAAGGGTATCCTTTTCGGGCGAAAGCAGACGTGCTAGGGACAAACTACATAGCTGATTTAAAAACAACTTCGGATTTAAAAAATTTTGAATGGAATGCTAAAAAGTATTCTTATGATGTGCAATTGTATATATATTGCAATGTGTTTAAAATAGATTACCAAGATTTTAGTTTTTTTGCAATAGATAAAGCAACAGGGGATTTAGGAATTTATGATGTTACTAAAAACTTTTTTGATTCTGGTAAACAAAAATTTGAAAGAGGCTTGGAAATATATGAAAAGTTTTTTGTAAAACAAGAAGAGGAATTAAACTCTTACGTTATAAAAGGAATTCTTAATTAGTGAATAAACGAATAGTAAAAGAATTTTATTTACTTGCACTTATAGATTTTCAACATGGTGTAAGTATGCAAGAAATGAAAGAAACGTTAAGAATGTACGAAGATATAGAAGATTATGAAGCGTGTCAAGGAATACAAAAAGCAATAAAAGAATATGAAAATTCAAGAAATTAAAAATTTAATAGAAGAAAAAACTAAACTTAAATTAAATACAAATAGTAGATTACAACATTTAGTTTATACAAGGGCGATATTATTTGCATTGTGTAAGAAATACACAACGTCAACATTATACGAAATAGGTAAAATAGTAGGACGTGACCATGCTTCCGTATTACACGGAATAAAACTTTACAACGAAGTATTAATAAGATACGACGACCAATATAAAGAACTATATAACGACATAGAATTTAAAATAAGAATCAACTTAAAACTAACACTTAAACATAAAGACCTAAATTACTACAAACATAAATTTGGTAAGATATTAGTAGAACATAGACAAGCGTTACTAGAAAACCGAACCTTATATAATTACATAAATAAGAACTTACAAGAAAAGGTAAATGTATAAACCTTTTGTAGATGTCTGAAGTATTTGCATTTATATATATTGTTGGTATTGTTACCTTATTAATAGCTTTGTTTTTTAACAAAGAATAGTTTTTTTTATTGTATATATGAATAATCAAGTTTTATCAAGATGAAACACGGTGGCAAAAGAAAAGGGGCGGGGCGTAAATCTAAAGCCGACGAAATAAACCTAATAGAGAAATTATCGCCATTAGAAGATTCCGCATTCATGGCATTAAAAGACGGTGTTGAAAAAGGCGATTTTAAATACGTACAATTATTTTACAATTACTACGCAGGAAAACCAAGGGAAACAAGGGATATTACAATCAACGAGGACATTCCGTTGTTTGTAGATTAGTATGCACGTAAAAAAAACAAAAGCACTTACTACATTACGGCAATTAAAGAACCGAACACGTATAGTACGTGGCGGCACATCAGCGGGTAAGACTATTTGTATTCTTACAATATTAATAGATTATGCAATTATAAATGAAGGTAAGGAAGTAAGCGTAGTATCCGAAAGCATACCACACTTGCGTAGAGGTGCTTTAAAAGACTTCTTAGGTATCTTAAAGGGTTTGCATAGGTATAAGGATAGTCAATTCAATAAAAGCACCTTAAAGTACACCTTTACAAACGGAAGTTATATTGAGTTCTTTAGTACAGACCAACCTGATAAACTAAGAGGTGCTAGGCGGACCGATATATTTATTAATGAGTGTAACAATATACCCTTTGATTCTTATCAACAATTAGCAATAAGAACATCGGGAAATATATGGTTAGACTATAATCCTACTAATTTGTTTTGGGTAGATAAAGAACTAATAGGACAACCCGACACGGATTTTGTTACACTTACTTATAAAGACAACGATAGCTTACCACAAAGCATAGTAAAGGAATTACTAAAAGCAAGGGACAAAGGAAAGACATCTACCTATTGGAGGAATTGGTGCCGTGTTTACCTTGATGGGGAAATTGGAAGTTTAGAGGGGGTGTGTATACCCGATTGGAAAGAAATAGATACAATACCACAAGATGCAAGAATATTATCTTATGGCATGGACTTCGGATATGTTGACCCTCATGTAATTATTTCACTTTACAAATGGAATGATGCTTATATATTCGATGAAGTGTTTTATAAATCGAATGTAGTGTTAAGGGATGTGAGTTTATTTTTAAAACAAAACAACATAAAAGAAAATATAATTGCCGATAGTGCTGAACCCAAATCAATAGAAAAATTAAGACGTGATGGACATAATATATACCCATGTGCAAAAGGTCGTGATAGTGTAAACTTTGGAATCAACCTAATAAATCAAAACGAAATATACATTACGAGTAAAAGCCGAAACCTAAAAAGGGAATTACAAGGATATGTGTGGGCAAAGGATAAGGATGGTAACACATTACCAAAACCAAGTGGTGAACATCCCGATTGTATAGATGCTTGTCGATATGTATTAACCGATACACTAGATAATCAACATAGGGGCGAATATCATATTTATTAAAAATATTTTGTTTATTATTTGTTAATTAAAAAAAAAGTTGTATATTTACATCATAAACATTAAAACAATAAAAAATGAAAGAATACAATTTGCTTTACACAAAGTTTCAAAATGGAACAATAACAAAGGCACAACAAAAAAGATTATTTGATTTAGCTTTTGGTGTAGAATTTATGGAAAATAAAAATCCAAATAAAAAATGGAGAGAATAAAAACAAGAGGGGTAGCAATACCCCTTTTTTAATTTAAAACACAAAACATGAAAAAAGACTTTATAATTATTTGGAAAGATATATCCGCAAAGGATAATCGCAAAACAATACTAAAAGTTGCAAAAGACTTTAGTTTATTTCTAATGTGTATATACATAGGTATTTTTGCATTTATTAAGGTATTATTTTGGATATGGTATTAAATAAAGAATTTGTAGAACATTATATTAGAAGAAAGTGGTGTTGGGATAATAACATATTTATATACCCGCACGTTTTAGAACGCAAAGCTAAATCTAATATTAAAATAGAAATAGACATTGACGGAAACAAGCAGTTAGGCGAAGAAGTATATAAACAAAATAAATCGGGGCAATTAAAATATTCAAAAAAAGTACATGAATTATATGATTATTTGTATATTGCATTAAAGAAATAATTTTTCGTTTGATTGTTTGGTTAAGGGGTAGCAGAGATGTTACCCTTTTTTGTTATACATAATCTAATAAATTTTATTGTATTAATATGAAAGTAAACATTTACGTACCCGAAAGCTTATCGGATATTACATTAGAACAATATCAAAAGTTTGCAAAGTTAAACACGGAGGAAAACAGCAACAGTAATTTCCTTTTGCATAAGATGGTAGAGATATTTTGCAACCTTGATTTAAAGGATATTGCAAGAATCAAATTTACGGACGTACAAGCCATTATAAATGACCTTAACGGGATGTTTAATCAAAAGACACCCCTTATACCCATCTTTAAATTAAAGGGCATAGAATACGGCTTTATACCAAAGCTTGACGATATTAGTTTAGGCGAATATATAGACCTTGATAATACGTTGTCCGATTGGGAAACAATGCATAAGGCGATGAGTGTTCTTTATAGACCGATTACAATACAAAAGAACCATAGGTATCAAATAGAAGATTACACCAACCAAGACAAAGCCGACACGTTTAAAGATATGCCTTTAGATGTTGTCATGGGTAGTCTTGTTTTTTTTTGGAATTTAAGCAACGAATTACTACAAACTACCCTGAATTATTTGAGCAAAGAGATGGGGGAGAACCTGACTACGGAGCAACGGCTAATTTTGGAACAAAGTGGGGTTGGTATCAGTCAATTTACGGAATCGCTAAAGGGGATATTACCAAGTTCGATGAGGTTACCAACTTAAACATACATAAGTCTTTGATGTTTTTAGCATTTGAAAAAGAAAAGTTAGAACTAGAAAAAAAACTAATTAAAAGGAAATGAAAGGGTTTTATAACGTAACGGATAAATTAAAAACAAAACTACAAGAAGAACCTTTTGTTAATACGGTTTCTTTCGGTTCAATAGACGATGTTGATTTAGATAAACAAAGCATATTCCCGCTCGCTCATGTGATAGTAAACAACGCTATTGTAGGAACTAAAACAACAACATTTAATATATCTATTCTTGCAATGGACATAGTTGATATATCTAACGATAAGGTCACCGATGTGTTTGTAGGAAACGACAACGAACAAGACGTATTAAATACACAATTAGCTTTACTTACAAGGGTAATAAACGATTTACAAAGGGGAGACTTATATACGGAAATGTATCAAGTGCAATCCGACGTAAGTTGTGAGCCGTTTGTGGATAGGTTCGAAAACAAACTAGCGGGTTGGACTGCGTCCTTTGATGTAGTAATACAAAACGATATGACAATTTGCGACTAATGACATTTGAACAAACAAAACAAGCTTTAGAAATATTTGCTAAATCCGTTATTAAGCAATCAAAGGGTAACTTACGTAGACACCGAAACAATAAGTTTATTACGGGTTCGTCTAGTGGGGACTTAGAGGGAAGCTTAGGATATGATTTAAACGTAAGTCCAAATAGTTTTAGCTTAGAATTTTATATGGCAGATTACGGTATTTATCAAGACGAAGGTGTTAAGGGGGCGGAAAGCACTTACGATAAAAGTCGCAATAGTAGATTCCAATATAAAAAGATGCCACTTAATACACAAGCTAAAGGGTCGATACAAAAGTGGATAAAAGAAAAAGGATTAAAAGGAAATATAAATAGTCTTACTTATGTGATTGCAAGAAGTATATATAGAAAAGGATTAAGAGCTAGTTTCTTTTTTACTAAACCGTTTGAAGATAATTACTTAAAAATGCCTGATGAACTTATAGAAAAGTTTGCATTAGATATTGATAACTTTTTAGATTATACAACGTGATAAGAGCAAGAAGCCCTTTTTTTATAGAACATGAGGAATCGTCAGCACCTACGGTACTACCAAGGTTTACTTGCGCGGATACTTCTATCACGGGATTGTCGATTGCAGCAAACGGAACTATAACAAACCCATCCGTAAGTGTTGGAACATTACATAGCGTAGAACCAACAAGCTTTGGCACCGTAAGCACCGCAACTATAAGGAACGTGTTGGTTTATGTAACATACGATTCAAGTAACTTTAGACCCCCAACCGATTCAAGTAATCAAATAGCTTGTCCCGTTCAATTTACACAACCAGCGACAACCGTAACAGCATCACAGAAAAACTTTAGAGTAACAAACAATAGCACAACCCAAACGGCTTTTTTACAATACACAGCTTTTGATGGTAGTGTTCAAATTAATCACACTATGCAACCTTCGGAAACCGTTGATATATGTGTTGCACCATTTGATTCGGAGACCGCAGGTTATCCAACGGTAATTGGTGATGCTACATATTTCGATTTAGTACAAGGATGCACAACAGATACACTTAGTTAATTATGAGAATATACGCAAGAAGCCCGTTTTTTTTACAATTTAATAGCACTTAATTATGCCCGTACTAGATAGAGCCGAATTACAATTATATATTTACGATGGAACGTCGGGGGCTTATGCCACAACTGACCTTAAATATACATTATCAAAGTCAAGAATTTCGTCGCAAGACAATATCCTATTTGAGATAAGCGAACTTGTAAGAGATTATATTGACCAAACTTTTAACAATGACTATTTAAGCAAAACTAAATGGGTGTCCGCAATAACTAGATTATACGATTCAGATGGAACGGAGTTTGCTACGGGTAGCCCTGTAACAAATCACTATTTAGCTTTAGATGGTTATGGGTATTTTGAAGATGGTATAAACCCGCAACTATCCGATAACCTATTAATGAGTAATACACGTATATACTTACCCGAAAACACGGCGGGTAAATTACCGATTCTTGTAGCGGGAGTTGGGAAGGTTATAATAGATAGTGCAACAACACAAGTTACTGATAATGGTAATTCAAATCAAAAAATACAATATCTTACAATCCCTGCTAATAGTAATACAATACTAGTTTACGATACGGACGACGCTACTTTACTTGCAACGGTAAATGTTGAAAACGTATGCGAACCGAAATTTACACCCTATAAGGTTACTTTCGTAAATAAGCACGGGGCTTACCAAGACGTTTATATGTTTAAAAAGAGTGTTGAGAATATGAATGTAAGCGACGAAGTTTATAAAGCTAATATTATAAACGCATCTTCACTTACTTACGCAACATATAAAGGGCAACAAGAAAGATACAATGTAAGTGCAACTAAATCTTTACAAATGAATACGGGGTTTGTAAATGAGGATTTTAATCAAGCTATTGAAGAACTTTTACTTTCCGAAAACGTTTGGATTCGATGGGAAGGTAAAACACTACCCGTGCTTGTTAAAACTAAAGACATGACTTACAAAACTTCATTAAACGACAAATTAATAAATCATACGTTACAGTTTGAATTTGCATTTAGCAAAATTAACAATATTAAATAATGCTAAACCTACAACTTTACATAGAGGGTACGGAAGTAGAATTATTTAAGGATGAAAGCGTAAGCCTTACCCAAACACTTCAAAATGTAAAAGACATTAGTAAGATATTTACGGATTTTACTAAAACCTTTAACGTACCCGCAAGTAAAACCAACAACATTCTATTTAAACACTTTTACAATTACGATATTGAGGGGTATGTATCGGGAACTAAAAAGACCGCAGAGTTGTTTTTAAACCATCAAGTATTTAAGAAAGGTAAGATAAGACTTGAGGGCGTAAGTGTAAAACAAGGTAAAGCACACACATATAGATTAACCTTTATAGGCGACACGGTAAACATGAAAGACTTACTTGGCGAAAGTAAGCTAGGGGCGTTGGATAACATTTATGGAATAGAGTTCCAATATAATGCCGACAATGTTGTTACCTATATGCAAGACGGATTAGACGCAACGGTTGATGGTGTTACATATACGGATGCTATTGTTATGCCTTTAATTACACATACACAAAGGCTATATTATAACAGTACGGCACCCGTAGCACAAAGCGGTAATATTGCTTATGACGGTTCAACTATTCAAGGGGTTAAATACGAACAATTAAAACCCGCAATTAGGGTTTACGCTTTAATTAAGGCAATAGAAGATAAGTATAACCTAGAATTTAGTGGCGACTTTTTTAATAAAACAAACCCAACGTTTTACAATCTTTATTTATGGTTACATAGAAAGGAAGGTGGTATCTTAGAAGAAAGTGCAATAAGGGCAAAGACTAACTTGTGTTGCATGACGGGCTATGCCCCTGATAAAAACTTATGGAGACCTTTTATTAAAGGCGACCATTTTATATTTAGACAACCCGATAATACGGATAACGTTAGATTACAATATAGAATAGACATTAAAACTAACGCACAAAACTATACGGTAATAGTAGAAAGGGACGGTGAAGAAAGGGAAAAGCACGAAGGTGTAAACGGAAACTTAACACTAGGGGGGATTGATAAAAACCACAGATTTCCCGCTGGTACTTATAGAATATTCTTTGAGAGTGAATCGGCAGCAAGTTTTGAACTTGATATATACTTAAACGAATTTGTTAAAAAGTTCTTAGGTGGTAGTAATCAAAAAGTACAAATCCAAGGAACCGCAAGTGTTGAAACAATAGCCGATGTTAATGCTGCCCTACAATTACCCGACATTAAAATAATGGACTTTATTACGGGGATATTTAAGATGTTCAATCTGACGGCTTTTCAAGATACAAACGGGGTTGTACAAGTTAAACCATTAAACGAATTTTACGAACAAAGTAAAAACACTTACGATATTACCGAGTTTTTAGATACAACACAATCTTCGGTTGATGCCTTAATGCCTTACAAAAGAATCAAGTTTGGTTATAAAGGAACGGAAAGCTTTTTTAGTGAAAGTCACAAAGAACTATTTAACGTAACATGGGCGGAAGAAAACTATGAGGACTTTTACAATACCGAAGGAAGTACGTTTGAATTACAAATACCTTTTGAACACCACAAGTTTGAAAGACTAAGAGATAATAACGGTACACCAACAACCGCACAATGGGGTTGGTCGGTCGATATAAAACAAGAAACGTATTTAGGCGACCCATTATTATTCTATGCAAAAAAGATAACAAGTGGGACACAAATAAGCGTTATGAAAAGTTCATCGGTACGGGTAGGTATTACGGATTACTATATCCCGTCTAATAGTATCGATATTACCGATAGTCAAAACTTAAACTTTAAAGCGGAATTTAATGAGTATTCGGGTACGGTGTTTGAACAAACATTATTTGAAACGTTTTATAGTAATTACATAAGCGATACGTTTGACCAAAAAAGAAGGTTGAGTAAATTTAAAGCTTATTTACCTATAAGGATATTGCTTAATTTGACGTTAGCGGATAGGCTTGTAATATTCGATAGGCTTTACAAAATAAATCAAATAACCACAAACCTTGCAACGGGTTTAAGTGATTTAGAATTAATAAACGAAGTAAAAGACTTTGTGATTGAAAACCAAGATAAGTTCTTTGCGGAATCGGTAGACCAAAGATTTATTACTTGTGATAATACGAATGTAACAGTAGATTGGAACGGAACGGTATGATAGAAAATATATTAAACTTATTAGAGATAGCAAAAAAGACTAAACAAACGGGGGAATTTACATCCATAGCATTAGGCAAAAACAAATTACCCAATAGTTTAAAAGAAGCGTATCACATATTTAAGCAAGAGTTATGGCAAGAAAAGAAGTAGTATTAGAGTTAAAGGCGGAAACGGGTGCAACCAAAAAGGATTTAAAAGAAGTAGCAAACGGTTTAGAAAAAGTACAAGACGCTGCGGAAGAAACATCTGAAGAAACAAAAAAGTTAAGCAATGACTTTTCGGAAATGGGTGGACAACTTGACACCGTTACGGGCGGTGCTATAACTAAATTTAAAGGTTTACTAGGCGGTGTTAAAAATGTAACAAAAGGATTTAGAACATTAAAAGGTGCAATTTTATCAACGGGGATTGGTGCTTTAGTTATCGCTATTGGTTCTTTAACGGCAGCATTTACGTCAAGTGAAGCGGGTCAAGATAGGTTCCAAAAGATACTAAGTCAACTTGGTGTCATAGCGGGTAACGTTGGCGATATATTTACAAGTTTAGGGAATGTTATTTTAGAAACGTTAAGCGGTAACTTTGATGCCGCGGGCGATGCCTTTGACCTTTTAAAAGAAAGGGTTGTAAACTTTGGACAAGAAACGAGAAGGGAGTTTGCACTTGCGGGCGATTTAGCGGACAAAACATCGAAAGCTAATAAACTAGAAAGGACATTAATAGTTGACCGCATGAAGGCTAACATTAAAATTAATCAATTAAAAACAAAAGCTGCCGAAGTTGATAAATTCACTAATGCCGAAAGAATAAAGTTCTTACAAGAAGCGGCGGCGGAAGAAGATAAGATAACGGGTCGTGAAGTTAATCTTGCAAAGTTAAGACGGGATATTAAGATTGAACAAAACACGTTAAGCGAATCAACTAGGGAAGACTTAGAACAAGAAGCACAGCTTACCGCAAATGTTTTACAACTTGAAGAACAAAGAATATTAAAAAACAAAGAATTACTTGGAGTTGCTGCAGGATTGCGAAAAATGGAAGCGGATGCAAAAGTAGCGGAAAGAGCAGCGGAATTAGCAGCGATACAAAAGCAAAGCGATGACACAAACCTAATACAGGCCAAGGGGATTGAAGAACAAAAAATACAAGTTGCCGATTTAAGTCTATTAAAAAAGAAAGCAGCTAAAGAAGATGTAGAGGTTGATAAGCTTACGACAGGTCAAAAGCTAGATTTAGCATCTAATGCTATGGGGAATTTAGCAAGTATGTTAGGCGAAGAAAGTAAAGCGGGTAAGGCAGCAGCGATAGCACAAACAACAATAGAAACATATAAAGGTGCTACTTCAGCATTTGCTTCTTTAGCAGGTATTCCAATAGTTGGTCCCGTTCTTGGTGCTATTGCTGCGGCGGCTGCGGTTTCAGCAGGTATTGCTAATGTTAAAAGAATAACGAGTACAGGACCAGCGGTTTCGGGAGGTAGCAGTAGTGCGGGGAGTAGAGGCGCGTCCGTACCGTCAACACCAACACCACCAGCATTTAACGTTGTAGGTGCTGCCCCCGAAAGTCAACTTGCACAAACGATTGGGGAAAAAGAAGATAAACCCGTTAAAGCTTTTGTAGTAAGTAACGATGTAACAACCGCACAAAGTTTAGATAGAAACATTATTGAAAGTGCGTCAATATAAAACAAAAAGTAAAAATTAATATTGTTATAATATGAATATAGTAGAACTTGTTATAGACGAAGATGAGGACATTTCGGGAATCGAAGCAATTAGCGTTGTTGAAAACCCCGCCATCGAAGAAGATTTTATTGCATTAAAAAACCAAGAGTTTAAACTTGCAGAAGTAGATAAGGAAAAGCGTATCCTAATGGGTGCTGCTTTAGTTCCTAACAAACCTATTTATAGACGGAGTGGCGAATCGGAATATTATATATACTTTTCCCGAGATACTGTACGTAAAGCAAGTGAATTGTTTTTTATAAATGGTAATCAAAATAACTCCACATTAGAACACAACATACCACTAACGGGAATGTCGGCGGTTGAAAGTTGGATAGTAGAAAGTGAACAAGATAAAAGTCGTATGTACGATTTAAATGTGCCTATGGGTACTTGGATGGTTTCAATGAAAGTATTAAACGACGATATTTGGAAAAAAGTCAAAGACGGCGAACTAAAAGGCTTTTCTATTGAAGGCTATTTTGCGGATAAGTTGGAAAGACCACAAGACAAGTCTATAAAAGACGACCTTGCAAAAATAGAAGAAGAAGAAGCGGAATACTTATTAAAAGAAGTGCGTGCTATTATAAAAAAAGACAAAAGGGCTAAAGGCGATAAAAGGATTGAAATGGAATCGTATTCCGATTATCCCGATGCGGTTTCTAATAACGCAAAAAAAGGAATAGAACTAAACAAAAAAGTAAACAATAAATGTGCAACACAAGTTGGCAAAGTACGGGCATCACAATTGGCACAAGGCAAACCAATAAGTGTTGAAACTATAAAAAGGATGTTTAGTTACTTATCAAGGGCTGGCGAATACTACGACGAGGGTAATAACGAAGCTTGCGGAACTATATCTTACTTATTATGGGGTGGTAAAGCTGGGCTTAGATGGTCGGGTGCAAAACTTAAAGAACTTGACTTGTTAGAAGCTAGTCTTAAAAAACCATGTACTGCTGGTTATGAAATGATAGGTTTTAAAATGAAAAACGGTAGAAGAGTACCTAATTGCGTGCCAATTAAATGAGGGATTACAAAGACAGATATGCGGTTCCCCAAGACGATAGTCGGGGTTGCTTATGTTGGGATAGTAATACTTATTCTAGGGAGTGTTGCGATGACGATTACCATGCACAAGGTATTGGTAATATAACGGGTCTAGCATTAAGTCAAAGTTTAGTAACTATTTCAAGTTTAAGTGTATCACAGGGTGGGGGTGTTTCAACGCCAACCGCAAACTATAAAGGTGCTGACTTAGGCACGGTTACGGTTACCCCAACAACATTTGCACCCGTAGTAACGGACACACCTAGGTCTATAACATCTAGTTTAGTAGTGCCCGAAAGTGTTGTTGTAAATTCGGAAGAGGTTAAGTTTTCTAACAAAGGGGATACGGTAAGCAAAACGGAAACAATCACACAACCCGCAAATGTATCGGTTGCCCTTTCGTGTTCGGATATTACCTTTACGAGTTTTGCGGTTTCACAAGCGGGTGTAATTACACAACCAACAATAGACATAGGAACTATATCAACCACAACACCATTAAGTTTTGCTTTAGTAAGTACCGAAACAACTAGAACATTAAATGTAAATATAACTGTCCCATCGGGTTACACAAATGCGGGTGCAACATTAGCTTGTACAACAACCGCAACACAACCGATTGCAACATTATCAAACCCCGTTACAACCAACCCATATAAGTATGCGTTTACGGGTTACCCTACGGAAATCGTTATTTATAGATTTGCTTATAATACTGCGGGCGATTTCATAGACATAAAGGGAATAAAAGGCGAACTAGGTCAATCGTCGGGTATAACTATTTCATCTTTTAGTAAACCCGAAATAGTAGACGGAAACACAAGCGGTTTAACTATGACCGAAACCGAAGATGCATCTTTAGCTTTAGTGGGGGCGGTAATGGCAAATAGTGGAAACGATATACAATACTTTTCTAGTTCATTATTTACAACACAACAAACGGGTACGCCTAATGTAAGCACGGTTTCTTATACTAACAACGCAAATAACGTTGCAAGTAATTACGGATTATATGATGCAACTAATAGCATTGGAATAGGCGTTTACACAAATACACTTGCAAGTATACCGGTTAGTGATGCGACTTTACTTAATCAAGCATTAGCCGACGGATACTATACGGGATACAACAATACAAAACAAGTAAGAATTGAAGATGGTGTAATACAAGAAGTATTAGACATTTAAAAATATAACAAACGATATTAATAATTATTGTATATATATAAATTAAATTTATGAAAGCGACAGATATGTTAAACAAAGTAAAAGAACTTGTCGGGGTAGAAGCATCCGAGGAAGTAAAATTAGCACAAGCGACTTTGGAGAACGGTGCTGTTATAGAAAGTGAGGATTTCGCTGCTGGTAGTGAAGTGTTTATTGTAACAGACGACGAAAAGGTGGCACTACCTGTTGGCGAGTATACTTTAGAGGATGGCGAAACTCTTGTAGTTGAAGAAGAGGGCATTATTGCATCAATCGGAAAACAAGAAGAAGCACCCGCTGAAGAAGAAGCGTCAAAGGAAGAAAATCTTGAAGAAGAAGAAATGGCTTACGCTACAAAAGAAGAACTTGCCGAGGTTAAAACTATGATTGAAGAAATCAAGGCAATGATTGAAAAGAAAAAACAAATGTCGGAAGAAGTTGAAGAAGTAAAAGAAGACGTTAAGGAAGAACTTTCAAAGGTTGAGGAAAAAGTTGAACTTGAAAAAGTAACACACAACCCCGAAGCTGAACCAAAAAAAGAAATGAAATTATACGGACAGAAAAGACCTGAAACAACAATGGATAGGGTATTTTCTAAAATTGCTAATATTAAAAAATAAATAAAAAATGGCTACTACAACAAGTATTACAAGCACATACGCTGGCGAATTTGCGGGGGAATACATTTCCGCAGCTTTACTTAGCGGTGCAACTATTGACAACGGTGGGATAACTGTAAAACCTAACGTTAAATTTAAAGAAGTAATTAAAAAGATTGCAACGGACGGAATCGTGAAGGATGCCACCTGTGATTTCTCGGCTACTTCTACAATTACACTTACTGAAAAAATATTACAACCTGAATTACAGCAAGTTAACTTACAACTTTGTAAAAAAGACTTTGTATCGGATTGGGAAGCGATTCAAATGGGAATGTCGGCACACCATGACCTACCATCAAGCTTTAGCGATTTCCTTATAGGGCACGTTGCTGCAAAGGTTGCACAAAAAACCGAGCAAAGCATTTGGGATGGTAATACAAGTAACAATGGACAGTTTGACGGTTTATCAAAACTAGTATCTTTGGACGCTTCTTTACCATCGGCACAAGAAGTTGCGGGTACTACGGTAGATTCATCAAATGTTATTGCACAGCTTGGTTCCATTGTTGATGCGATTCCATCAGCACTTTACGGTAGTGAAGATTTATTTATCTACGTTTCGCAAAACATTGCAAGAGCTTATGTGAGAGCATTAGGAGGATTTGGGGCAAGTGGTTTAGGTGCTGCGGGTACAAACGCACAAGGTACACAATGGTGGAATAACGGAAGCTTATCATTTGATGGCGTAAAGATATTTGTCGCTAATGGTCTTGCTGACAATAAAGCAATAGCCGCTGAAAAATCAAACTTATTCTTTGGAACGGGCCTACTAGCGGACCACAACGAAGTTAAAGTTTTGGATATGTCAGACCTTGACGGCTCGGACAACGTAAGAGTTGTGATGAGATTTAGTGCTGGGGTACAATATGGGATTATCGAGGATATAACTACCTACGGTATCACAAACTCCGCTAACTAAGAATTAATTAAATAACATAAAGGGGTGGGTGGTTTATTATCTACCTGCCCTTTTTTAATATAAAAAAAGATGGCGTGTAACTTAACAGCGGGTAGAAAAGAACCATGTAAGGACGTAGTTGGAGGAATTAGAAAAGTCTATTTTACTGACTTCGGCGGTTACGGAACGGTAACACAAACTAACGACGAGATTACTGACATGAGTGGTACTTTTACTGCCTTTGAATATGAACTAAAAGGGACAAGTAGCTTTGAGCAAACTATCACTTCATCAAGGGAAAATGGAACAACTTTCTTTGAACAAACTTTAAATATTACACTTAAAAAACTAACTAAAGAAGATAACAAAGAATTGAAACTTCTAGCTTATGGAAGACCACACGTTGCGGTTGAAGATTACAACGGTAATGTCTTTGTTATGGGATTAGAACATGGAGCGGACGTGAGTGGCGGTACTATTGTGACAGGGTCAGGGCTTGCAGAACTTTCGGGTTATACCTTAACGCTAACATCGCAGGAGGTGATGCCCGCAAATTTTGTATCAGCACCAACCGCTGCCAATCCATTTGGTGGTATGTCAAGTGCAACGGTAACAGTAACTGAAGGAACTAATTCGTAATTAGTAATGTTGATTGATTGGGAAGGGTGGCATTTGCTGCCCTTTTTTTGCTTTATAAATAACAAAATTTAAGTTTTCTTATTGTATATATATGACAATATTACAAGAAAGTGCGTCGGCACAAAACTTAGATTTTATCCCAAGAAGTTTTACAAGCGGAAACACGTATAATGTTACAATAGTAAACGAACAAACTAATACGGAAATCTATAATCAAGACGTTACATCTATTAGCGAAAACTTATATTACAATAGACTAAATGCTATCTTTGGCGTAAAGCAAGATAACTTTTACATGGTTACGGTTAAATCGGGTACTAATGTAGTATTTAAGGACAAGATATTTTGCACAAATCAAACTATTGCCGATTACACGATTAACAATAGTCAATATACGGAACAAAGTTCTACAAATGAATTTATATTTATATAATGGATAACTTACATATAGTTAACTTATCGTCTTATAACAGACCTAAAATTAAAGAAGATAAAAAGCGTGATTGGGTAAACTACGGGGACGACAACAATTTTTATAGTTACTTAATAGACCTTTACATTGAATCGACAACTAACAACGCAATTATTAATGGTGTAAGTCAAATGATTTATGGTAAGGGACTAGATGCTTTAGATAGTTCAACAAAAACAAACGAATACGCAGCACTTAGAGGTATATTTAACGATTCTTGTCTTAGAAAAATAAGTTTTGATTTAAAATTACTAGGCGAAGCAAGTTTTCAAGTGCTTTACAAAGATGGTAGGGTTGCCAAAGCCGAACACTTCCCACGTCAAACATTAAGGGCGGAAAAAACAAACGAAGATGGTAAAATAGAAGCTTACTATTATTTTCATGATTGGTCAAAAATAAAACCAAAAGATAAACCATTACGTATCGCAGCGTTTGGATGTGGTAACGGTAGCGAACCCGAAATTAAAATAGTAAAAAGGTATTTATCGGGTTACGACTATTATTGTCCACCCGACTACATGGGGGGTATTGCTTATGCGGAATTAGAAAGCGAAGTGGCGGATTACTTAATTAACGATGTACAAAACGGATTTAGCGGAACTAAAGTAGTAAACTTCAATAACGGAGTGCCTGACCGAGAGAAACAACTACAAATTAAATCTGATGTAATGCGTAAGCTCACGGGTTCAAGGGGCGAAAAAGTAATTATAGCTTTTAATAATAACGCTGAAAGCAAAACAACGGTTGATGATATACCGCTGACCGATGCCCCACAACATTACGAATACTTATCAAATGAATGTATTGGTAAGTTAATGGTAGCACATAGGATTACATCGCCCTTACTATTAGGCATTAGGGATAGCAATAATGGACTTGGTAATAACGCGGACGAAATAAAAACCGCTTCCTTACTATTTCACAACACAACTATAAGACCATACCAAGATTTAATCATTGACGCAATGGATGATATTTTAGCGGTAAATGGGATTGCATTAAAGCTTTATTTTAAGACCCTACAACCGCTTGAATTTATCGAAACGAACAATGCTATAACTAACGAAGCGAGGGAGGAAGAAACGGGCGTTAAAATGGCTTCACAAGTAATAAATAACGAAACCGCAATAATAGACGATAGGCTAGCTTATTCAACACAAGAAAAAGCAGAAGAAATGGCTAAAGATTTAGGTTGTAAAGGTTATCACACCCATGACTTAGATGGCAATACTTGGTATATGCCTTGTGAAGAACATAAGTTATCTAAACAAGCACCCGAATTTGACGATAACAAGATGTTTGATTTATTAGATGAATTTGGCGAAGATGAAAATTTAGACGAATGGGAACTTGTTGACGAACGTCAAGTGGATTATGAACAAGAAGACGCTTTAGATAAAATGATAGGTTTGGCAAGTACGGGAAGTGCAAAACCAAAAGCGGGTAGTGAACAAGATGGCGAAAATAAAGATGGCGTACAATTTAAAGTAAGATACCAATACGCTCCTTTAAAAACACAATCGAATAGTAGGGAGTTTTGTAAAAAAATGGTAAGTGCTAAAAAGATTTACCGTAAAGAAGATATTTTATCTATGGGCAATAGAGCGGTTAATGCGGGTTGGGGATTAAATGGTGCCGACACTTACAATATTTGGTTAAGTAAAAATTTTCATAAACTTTACAAAGGCGGGGGTGCTTGTCATCACTTTTGGATGCGTAAGACGTATAAAGCAAAAGCCGAGAAAATTAACCCCGATGTTGGAAACCCTAATGCTGAAGTAAGTGTAAACCAGGCGAAAAAAGACGGTTTTAAACCCGAAACAAACGACAAAAAAGTGGCTATGCGACCAAAGGATATGCCAAATCAAGGATTCGTAAACAAATAACAAATGGCTGAAGGATTATTTATTACACGAAAAGATTTAGTTAAGTTTACTTCCGTAAATGGAAACGTAGATAGTGACAAGTTTTTACAATACATAAAGATTGCTCAAGATATACACGTAAGGAACTATTTAGGTTCAGACTTGTTTAACAAGATACAAGACGATATAGAAGCAAGTACCTTGACGGGGGATTACCTTACACTTGTTACGGATTACGTAAAACCTATGATTATACATTGGGCAATGGTTGAATATTTACCTTTTGCAGCTTATACGATAGCAAACAAAGGTGTGTTTAAACATGGTAGCGAAAATGCCTCTAATGTAGAAAAAGAAGAAGTTGATTTTTTAATAGAAAAGGAACGGGATATTGCACAATATTATACGGATAGATTTATAGATTATATGTCTTTTAACGCTAGTAGTAAGTACCCCGAATATTATAGTAATTCGAACGACGATGTGTACCCTGACAAAAACGCAAATTTCGAAGGATGGGTTTTGTAAGAAACGACTATAAACCAAAAAAAGTAAACATAGAAAGGTTAAAACAATATTTGCAAAAAGCATATATAACAAAAACCAAAAAAAAGTATTGATATAATATGGCAAATACAATAAATTGGGGAAAAATATATTGTTCGTCTTATTGGGGGGACACCGCTAATACAACAGATGCAATTCCCGTGTTTTCCGCACCGCTTTGTTGGACGGAAGATATACTAGAGTTGTCATGTGATAGCACAAGCTTTAGTGTTGATAGCACTTCAATAACGGTTGACCAAACAAGAATTTAAAAAAGAATATAAAATAAAATATAAGAAATGGCAAGAATAGCAATAGGAGTAGGTTCAGCACCGAACGACGGAACGGGAAGTACCCTCCGTGATTCCATGGTATCTATAAATTCAATGACCGCTGACATTTACGGACAAAGTGGAACGGGCGATAGTTTACGTGGTTCAACCGCACTTACCGCAGCTGCTAACGTTGATGTAAACTTTGACGCCGCTGCGGTTTTTACAATGACATCTAGTATTACCGTAGATTTAAACTTTACAAATGCATCAATAGGCGATGTTAAAGACATTATTGTTACCGATTCCGGTGGAACTTCTGCTTTAACTTTTGACACGGGTTCAAACACCGTTACAACAATTGCTGGTAGTTATAGTGCTAGTTCGGGTGCGGTTAACTTTATACAAGTAGTTTGCACCGCTGCAAATACATTTTTCTTATCAATTTCACAAAGCGTATAATTATGAAGGCATTAATAGAAAAAGACAAAATAGTTACAATTTACCCAACACTACCTAATAGTTTTAAGGTTGGAACTACTTATATTCTTGGTGGTTCACAAAACTTATCGGATAAAAAACTTAAAGAATTAGGAATTTACGATGTTTTGCAACCTAGCTATAACCCACAAACACAAAACAAAGGCGGGTTGTACTTTGATAAAAAGAAAAAGGTTGTTACTTACGATATTACCGACATTGATTTTTCCAAGACTTATGAAGTGACAGAAGAAAAAGATGGTAAAATAGTTAAGACAGGGGAAGTAAAAAACGCCTATGATGTTGATGAAAAGAAAACACAACTTATTAAAGCCTTAAAAGGAAATGCTAATAAACTTTTAGCAAGTACAGATTGGCAAGTTGTAAGAAAGGCAGAAAGGGATATTGCTATTGATGACGATGTAAAAACTAAAAGAGCTGAAATATTAGCTGAATATGATAAAAAGAAAAAAGAGGTAAACGCTAAAAAGAAATATGAAAGTCTTTTAAGTTATGATACTACTTTTTTCCCTGTAAAACTTGATTAATGGCTTTAGGCAAAAGACTAATACAAACAGGAGGGGAAGCAGCTTGTAATACTGAAACAACTGATATATTTGGTGGCTCAACAGGCAAGGCATTATACTCAATGGATTTTGATGCAAGTACTGCTCCTGATAGTACTGATTATTCAGGCACACCTACTGACGTTGACTTCGGAGTAGCAGGTCAAATAAATACAGGTGCAAGATTTAATGGTAGTAGTAGTCAAATATCTTTACCCACAAGCCTTGTCAATAGTCAAAATACATTTACAGTCAGCTTTTGGGCGAAAACTCAAACAAATACAGATTATTCTTATTTATTTTCTTTTGGGCAAACTGTTGATACAGATGGCTTTGGTCTTGCAAGAGCGAGTAATTCTGCTATTTCAGGTGGTTTAGATGGAAATGGTTTAGCTGCAAAAGAGTTGTATTTAAATACAGGCTCAAGTTTTATTGGTGCAAATTTTACAATAGAGGATGACACTATGTATCACTTTGCAGTTTCTTATACAGGAACTACTGTAAAAATATATGTTAATGGTAATTTAATACAAACATACACTTCTGCACAAAACATTCCTTCTTTAGCTATACCAGCATCAGGAAACAACGCATACATAGGAAGATATATAGGAACTGCATATAATTGGAATGGTACTATTGACCAATTTAGGGTATTTCACTCAATTTTAAGCGATAGTCAAGTATCTACCCTTGCAGCAGAACAAGCGTGTGTACATACATCTACAACTGATATAGTAGATTTTCCATTAGGAACAACAAACCTTGCATATTACAAATTAGACAATTCAGGAGAAGATAGTAAAGGAACTAACGATTTAACAGAATCAAATATTGAATATCGTTTTGGTCGATATGGTCAAGCTGGGCTTTTTAATGGAACAAATGGTTATTTATATGCATCTAATTCTGTGCAACAACCAACAACAAATTTTAGTGTTTCTGTTTGGGTTTTATTTCATCAAATTAAAACTGCATCAACTGGTGTAATTGGTAATTTTAAAACAGGAGTAACACCACAAGTAGGTTGGGCAATAGCTCATCAAAACGGAACACCTTTGCAATTTTGGGCAGATGGAACTGCTAACTCAAATGATGGAATGGTTCAATCAACTTCATCAATACCAACAAACGAGTGGATTCACGTAGTTGGAACTTATGATGGCACAAATGTTAAGATATATATAAATGGAACTTTAGAAAATACAAAATCTTACACACAAACACCTAATACAACAGACCAACCTTTAGTGATTGGAAGATGGTATGGAAATTATGATGAATTGTACACTGATGGTCAAATAGACCAAGTTAGGATATTTTCTACTGCCATAAGCCAAGCAAATGTAACAAGTCTTTACAACGAAAAACCTGAAACAGATACAAGTAATTTTAAGGCTGTATTGTATACTGGAAATGGTGCAACACAATATATTTCTAATGTAGGAATGGATTTAGAAACAAGTGGTGGTTTAGTTTGGGTAAAAAATAGAAGTGCAACAGGTAACCATTCTTTAATTGATAGCGTAAGGGGTGTAAGCAAACCTATTAATTCAAATGCAACTAATACAGAACAAAATTATCCGAATTTTACTTTAACATCATTTGAAAAAAATGGATTCTTTGTAACAGATGATTCAAATGGTCTATATGGTTTTAACGGTGCGCCTGGCGGCACTTATGGCGGTACAACAGGTGGGTATGTTGGCTGGGTTTGGAAAGGTGGTGGTGCGGCTGTTACTATTGCAGTAAATTCTATTACAGGTTCTACTCCATCAAGGGTGTCAAGTGTAAGTGCAAATCCTGCAGCAGGGTTTAGTATTGTTTCGCTTGATAAACCAAATACCAATACCGATACATACGGACACGGATTATCCTCTGTGCCTGAAATGATAATTTTAAAAAGAACTGCAATCGCTGATGATTGGCACGTTTATCATAAAGATTTAGGGAATACAGTTAGAATAAGTTTAAATTCGAATGCTGCAAAAGTAACAGGTACAGGTGTATGGGCATCTACTACACCAACTGCAAGTTTATTTACATTACAAAATCAAACAGGTGGTGCTCATATTGCTTATCTTTTCCACAGCGTTGCAGGATATAGTCGTGTAGGGAGTTATTCAGGTTCAGGTTCAGGTGGAAATGTTCAAACTGTTGGTTTTAGACCAAGTTTGGTTGTTATAAAAAGAACAAATACAGGTGGTGCTGGTTCAGACCATTGGTTAGCATTTACAAGTAATGTATTAGATGCAAGTGGTAATATTTCGATGATGAGGTGGGATACAAGTGAAACAGAATTTGGTAGTCAAAGAATAACATTTCAAAATACATCATTTACCCTTACTGATGCTGATGCTTCAAGAAATGCAACAGGTGGGGAATATATCTATTACGCTGTTAAATGATGGATGACGGAATGAAAATATTTGGACTTTACTCGGCAAA
>Ga0181411_1000079_pt1 | contig 29713 bp, 37 predicted proteins | sample 34SPOviralmetaG_FD_130114 | JGI IMG/M metagenome (GOLD analysis project Ga0181411, IMG submission 130114) | Marine viral communities from the oligotrophic San Pedro Time Series (SPOT) site, San Pedro Channel, CA, USA - 34 SPOT_SRF_2012-07-09 | ecosystem: Environmental > Aquatic > Marine > Strait...
GCATGTCAAGGACCGACTGCTAATATCACACCATTCATTACTCATGCTCGTAGTCAGAAGGATCCATTTGAAACACACTATATGGAACCTCAATATGATGGAAGAGATTTTACAGGTCAGTTAGTAGAAACTCAGAAAGTAGTAAAAAACTTTCCTTGGGAATCTTGGTATGATGATAGATCATATACAAACTCAGAAGGTGAAACTGTTCGTGCCTATGAAGATGGTGCAGACATGTCTATCACCGTTATGGAAATGTCTGGAGATGGTGTCCCCGATAATCCAGGACAGGAACTCTGGAGGAAACCAGTAAGGACTGGTGACGCAATTAATAACAGTACAAGTCTTGGTTTATCTGCAACACTTTCTTTCCCCCTTGATGGTGGAATGCAAGAACGTTGTAAGACAGCAGCAGATACTCAGATTGCTTTACAAGGTCAGATGCTTGCTAATAAAAGATTAGACTTTGAGATTGCGAGACTTAAAAATTGTGGTGAATTAATGCAGAGGGGAATTAGTTTCCACCCACGCAGTCCTTACTATAAAATATGTGCAGACATTGTAGTTAATAATGTTACTGGTGTTAAGCAACATCGACATTCTATCCCTTCGGTTTCAGTGCCGAACGTAGGATCTTTATCGCCCGATTCCGATCCCGTTGCTCTGCCCTCTTCTGCGCCACAGACAATACAGGGGGCGTCTTACCCCGTAAGGTCGCAATCTTCTTCACTACCTTCTTCACAGTCGGTTTCACAACCTTTAACAAAAGATCAGCAAGAGGCTTTGCAAGCAGTGCAGAGGTCGTCGCGACTACAGCAATTGAGGCGGTAACAGTTACCGCACCTGGAGATGGTAGGTTAGCAATAATTTGATCTGGTATATTTAAATTTTCAAATACAGGGAGACATTCTTTACCTACTGTCTCATACCTGACTATCTTTTTATTGTTTTCTAATACTTTTCCTACAGGATTCTTTAACTGTTGTTCCCTTGTAGGACACTCTGCTAATGCGGTATCCGTCTTAGGTGGTGCTGGTGCTTCGGTATTTGTTTTAGTATCCTCTTCTTTCTCAGGAGATTTGATGGGTGGAGGTGGTGGTGCCTGTGTTGACATCTCTAATTTATCTGGATCATAATCAATAGGATAAAAACTAGGTGTGCCTGCATCACAGAATGTCTGGACACCATCTTTATCATCGTCCTTTAGTGTTTGATTCTCACCACTATCTCTATGAGACTCTACACACCCTGGTATATTAACAATAGGAATACCCACCTGTGTAGTCACGGGTGGGTAAACTGGTAGTGCCTGTGGGGGATTAACAATCCAATCAGGCATTACATTAATATTTAAATCCCGAATATCACCGATACGAATATCATTATTCGGTATATTAAGGTTAGGTATATCCACTAATCTTTCCACCCACCCTTCAATACCCATTCATCATGGTATTGATTTTTCCAGGAACTACTAATCCCATACGAGGGTTGAATGACCTGCTCAATATATCTTCTATTTTCTTTTGCAAGATTGAGACTCAGAGTTTCTAAACTCTTTACCCTACCATCAACTTGGGATGCCCACCATACGGCACCAGCACCCTGAACAAGTAGGAATGATACAATCGCAAAAGGAACCTTTAAGTCTTTCATTATTAACAATCATTAAATACAGAACCAACCGTAGAACCGAGACTCGATCCTGCCTTCTGTCCTAGCAGCAATGCCCATCCACCTGCCAACCAACCCACGTAGGGGATGCTAGAAAGGGCAGGAACAGCGACTCCAGCAGCGACAGCACTACCTGCCATTGCACCTTGTGACCGTGCTCCAGCGTCCGCCACGATGCACTCTACTTCTTTTGCAGACTTGCCCTCGCCGTCTAATACGGCACCTCCTAGATTACGGGTGCCATCCATTGTGAATTGGTCTTGACGCCACTCTCGTCTAACTTCGTTAGTCTTGCCACCAAAGAATCCACTCTTGTTTTTATCTAATGATAAAGATCTTTGAGATTCTAAGATAGCAGGATCATTTGCCTTATATTCCACACTGTATCCATCCCTATTAGATTCAACTTTATAGGATGAATAATCACCTCTAGGGATATTAATAATTGGATACTGAGGTTTTCTTGTAGCATTAAGTAAATGACCAAGAACACCAATGTGTGCTATAGCAACTAATGCTCCAACACTACCAATAATTATTTTAAATACAGGTGGTTTATTAGCTTTCATAATCACATACCAAACGGAATAGCACCACCCATACCAGCAGGACTACCGACAACACCACCAGTGGCACCAGGAAGTTCTGGCATTGCAGAATCCATCATTCCAGGAAGTTGTCCAGCAATTGCTTCACCAGCAGCAGCAGCAACTTGTCCCTTTACGTTCTCAATAATAGAATCTTTATTAAGATATACTGCAGCACCACCACCAACAATACCTGCAGTTCCTACGAACGATAGCAGTGCTAAAACGTTAATTACTTTTTGCATTTTATTCTCCGTTACATTTTGTATGAGTCGTCAGTAGAAATTTTGATTGGTCCCTGCTCAAGACGAATAGTCTGTGAAGGTGCAGTCTGTGCTGCTTTCTCAATCAATCTTTCCATCTGTTCTTTGGTGATACCACCACCACCATTACCACCACCTTCTCCAGCTTTCTTTGCTGCCTGAACACCAAAAGTAGCCAGCACCCCTGTGAAGACGCTGGCTATGAAAGTTGGATCGAGTTTCTGCTCTGGGATTCCAAGAGCAGGAGGTAGTTTAATATACGCTAGAGTGAGTATTCCTCCACTCCAAACGAGAATACCCAGTCTAACGAAAGTAGACAGAATAGCAAGTTGTTCTTCTTTATCATCTGCTGCCTCTTTAATTTTACCTAGAAGACCTTTCTTTTTAGGTTCTTCCTTTTTGACTTCTTCTGGCATTGATGAAAAGCAAGGCTCTTCTATTTAGGATTCTGTAGTCTGTCGTTTCTTCCCAATATTATATTTCGATTCTAACGTCCATTCACCCTTTTCTTTATAGGCAATAACTTTGATTTGACTAAGAGGTGCTGCATCTGTTACAGCATCTTCCTTTACAATCTCTACTAAACCCCAATCAGATAAGAGTTTGATAATACGGTTGCGTCTTTGAACATCATTCTCAGATAAGTTTGCTTTCTTACCATCCAAGGCAAACAACTCCTTGAAGTGAACAATATAATATTGACCTTTCTTGTGAAGAATATGACAAGATTGAAATAATTTCTTCTCCTTACGAGAAGCAACACCAATACGAGTAAGAGTTTCACGCACCTTTAAGAAGTCATCTGGTTCCTTCAGATTAACCTCCACCATATCTTCCTTTGACCACTGAACTTCTTTTAGTTCGCTCATCGTTTCTTACCACCTTTATTCAATTTGTCTTTAATAACCATAAGTTGGTTGTCGGTAAGAATCCTGAGTGCTTGCATTGCTTTCTCGGTTGAATAACCATAGAACTCTTTGACAAGTTCAATATCCCTCACCTTTTCTTTTTTACCCCAAGGAGAAAATCTCTTACGGGACCTGACGGTATTTATAAAGAAATCGTACTGCATTTTTTTATCCAGATCTGGATACTGATTCATCTCATTAGAAATCATCAAAGTATCCATATGATGGGATAAACATTTATTGATAATATATGGAGGATACTTTGCTTCCCAAGCAGGATCCCCATCTTCCATCAGATTCTTTTTAGTAAGATTGATAGAATTCAAATAATCCTTAAGAGGATACCTTTCATCATACGACATAGTTAAGTAGAAGAAGTTCTTTACGTTGTTGCTGATCTTTCATATACTCACCGACTGAGCGCATGGTATAAGTATGGTCATACTCATATGGTTTCCAATCAATGAATCTAGACTTGATTAGATTGGAAGAATTATATGACACCATCTGATCACAAGCATGTCTATCACATGCATAGAAGAATTCATCATGATCAAATCCTTTATGCATCCCACCCTTCTTACCATAGAGATTAGATTTAATCTCATAAGGAGGATCTAGATATACAAACGATTCCTTCTTATTAGTTAGAAGTTCTTCGTATGACAGATTAGTAATTCTCCAGTCTTGGATGAGTTCTGCGTAGTAAGGGAGTTTGTCAATCCCTCGCATACTAAAGTTTGACTCTGACGCCTGTTTGCTGAAGGAACTGGACTCAGTGAGACCAGAGAAAGAGCACTTATTAACAATGTAAAAACTAACAGCACGAGATAGGTTGGATGTTGAATCATCGTTTATTTTCTCCTTAGCGTCTAAAAATAATAGTTTTGCTGATACTGGTTCTGGATGACGATTCTTAAGTTGAACCAACTCATCACGAAGTTTGCGTCCATCATACTGAAGTTCTTTCCAGAAATTATATAATGGTTCATACAAATCATTCACCCAGATATCCAGGTGAGGATACATCTGAGTGATGTAAAGAGCAACAGAACCTCCACCAACAAAGGGTTCACGAAACTCAGTGTAGTCTTTGAATAGTGGAAAGAACTCTGCCATCTTTTTGGTAGCACGAGACTTACCACCAGGATAACGAAGAGGTGTCTTTAGTGATGTCATTTGAATTGACACTCTAACATAATTTGAGTGAGACAAGCAAGAAGATTAATCTCTTGATCTACAGCAAATGCAGACTTATATTGATACTCAGCAATGATTAGAACAGCAGCAGCAACACTAGGACCATCCATCACACCAGATAGATTGTCATAGAGTTTACGCATAATAGATGTTGGATCAGCATCAAGATTTTGTGTGACCCACTTCTTAACATCATTGAACTTCTTGTCTTTCAATGCTGTTACAAGAGTATCTACATTAGCATCACCTAACGTCGCCAGAATACCAGTGTCGATAACCCCTGTGCTTGCATATCGTTGCAATTCGTTAATGGTTCTTCTGAAGTCTGGAAAGTATTTTTGGATGACTTCTGCAACAACTCTCGGAGCGAAGGTGACCTCCTCGCTCCTGAGGATATCTTGACACCTTGTAAAAAACGCACCAGCAAGTTCTTGCTTTGTCTGTCCACGAACGTTAAACTCTACGACTGTTGTTCTGCTATGTAGTGGTTCAATAATCTTGTTTTTGAAGTTACAAGTGAATATGAACCTACAGTTTTTTTGGAACTCTTCGATACTTGCACGAAGGAGTAATTGAACGTCTGCGGTTGTATTGTCTGCCTCATCAATGATAAGAACTTTGTGACGAGCAGAAGCAGTGAGAGACACAGTAGCAGCAAAGTTCTTTGCCTGATTGCGTACAGTATCCAGGAATCTCCCTTCATCCGATCCATTGATAACATAGTAGTCTGCTCCAAGTTCGTTACAAAGTGCCTTGGCGATAGTAGTCTTACCAACACCAGCAGTTCCAGACAAGAGGAGATTGGGAATCTCACCCTGTTCAATGAAACTCTGGAAGGTTTGCTTCACATTAGCAGGAAGAATACATTCCTCAACAGTCTGAGGACGATACTTCTCTACCCATAAAAAATCATTCATCAGTTGTTAGGTTCGAGAGCAATAAAGTATTTGATGCCATTGCCTTGGAATAGGGCAACGTTATGCTTACTAATAGTTACATTATAATCGTCCAACAATAATTTCAAATTCTCAACTTTAAAACAATAACAGAATTCATTATCGGTTTCACCAACTTCAATAGAGTAACTGTTAGAAGTATCATTCTTTTTATCAGTCACGCAAAGATTCATCGTTCCATCCGTTCCATACAAACACAGATCGGGTAGTTGATAAACTAGTGCTGCTTTTTTAAGTTGATCTAAAGAATTAGATGGGAGTTGAAATGTTACATCAGAAGAAGGGATGCTAATTTCCTTCTCAGGGGGTTGGGTGATAATATCGGGGTCAGCATAAAAGAAGCGAGTCTTAGACTTACCACGCCTATCACTCACAGTAACATAATTACTCTGCGAGGTATCAAGTTTTGGTGTATCAAATAGATTCAAACCACCAAGGAATACACCTAGGTCATAGATAGAAATTTGACTCTCAAATTGTTCCTCAACATCAGCAATAGCAAGAATATTTTTATTGATACTGAGAGTAGAAACCTGATTGCCAGGTTTGATGACAATAGATTTGTTAATAGAACAGAAGTTCTTTAGAACTTCAATAGTGGACTTAGAAATTACTGTCATTGAGGGTAGTCTTCGGTAATGTTGGATTTGTCAGAGAAATGGAGGAGGAGTAATCCGTAGTGTAGGATCTTAATGATATCGCGACGGGCAGTACCTTTACGATCATAACGAGAAGCATACTTTAGAATATTACTTCTACAGAATGCTTCAGCATCACCACAGGACTCAATCAAATCTAACGTTTGAATCTCATCGTTGCCAGCAGAATAATGCTGACCATAGGTCCCAGAAATATAATCGCGCAACTCCTTGAGAAGCGCGTCTTCATTGTACTTCATAATCAAATGGTTTCTTCCTCTTCATTGTACTCGGAATCTTCTCCAGCGTCAACCTTTGTATAGAGATCTAGGAAAGATTGTTTCGTATCGTCATCAAAACGATTCACACACTTAGTGATAGCGTCAAGGCGATCACCAAAGATATCATATGCTTGAACAATATGAACCAGACGACGTGTTGTGATTACTTCATCAACGCCACCGTCAAAGAAAGTCTTACGAATCACACCTGCCCACTTCACAAGATTCTCTGCAAAAACTGGATCGCAACCTACATTCAACAGGATCTTAGTTTCTACAGTAGCACTAGGATAGTCCTGTTCAAAGGTAATTGGGAAACGTTCGAGGAATGCTTCATTGAGAATATTGGTTCCAACAAAACGACCGTCATCGCTGCCTTTACCTTTAGTATTTGCAGTTGCAATAACATTGAATCCTTCCTTAGGAGTTACATATTTACCAATTTTTTTCAAGAATACACCCTTACCTTCAAGTACAGATTGCAGACACAGAATCTTATTGCTAGCAAGGTCAATCTCATCTAGAAGAAGTACAGCTCCACGTTCCAGAGCTTCGATGACTGGACCATTATGCCAAACAGTGTCACCATCAACAAGACGGAAACCACCAATAAGATCGTCTTCATCAGTTTCGATTGTGATGTTGACACGAATCAACTCTCGTTTTGTTGCAGCACAAGCTTGTTCAACTGACATGGTTTTACCATTGCCAGAAAGACCTGTGATGAAGATAGGATAAAACTTACGGGACTGAATAACCTTGCGAACAGATGTGAAATTACCAAACTGGACATAGGAATCATCTTTTTCAGGAATATAATTTACAGCAGATGAGACAGAGGGTGCTTCATACGCTCGCTCAATCTCTTGAGCAGTCAAGTTCCACTTACCTGTTCCTGACTTGTAAGACTTCAAACGCTTGCAAGCAGTAGCATAAGACAAGTTAAGTTGACTTGCTGCATCGCGAATGTTCTGACATCCAACTTCAACACCAAAATTATCGGTGAGATATTGAACCATTTGTTCAGTAGTAACAGGATTTGGAGCGAAGGGCATGAGTTCCTTTGTTGACTATACAGATAGTATAACAGAAAAACCCCCCGAATGGGAGGGTCTTGGACAGTTATTTAGTTGTCACACCCACTCAGGTTTGTTCTGTGGCAAACGCAGATAGTTGGATGACACCCATGGTTTAGATGCAATGTACATTTTGTATGCAGTGAAGATGTCAATGCTTGTATCATACTTATACTCATCGGGTCCTGCAAAGACAAAAGGAGTGTGACTATCCCATTTTACATAAGGAATGATTTCGTCAGCAGCAATAAGAGTTCTATAGCAGGTATGATTTTTTCCATACCGATTATAATACTCGTCACATAATGCAACACCATGCTCAAGCAACCAGCGAGCATTTGCTATAGTCTCGTTTGCCCACTTGGTGCAAGGGTGATTACGGAATGCTCCCTTCTCTGTAGCATAGGGTGTGCCGTCTTTCTTAGGCAGTGTGCCATAACCATGACCCCACTTGTCTGAGGCGACTATAGCGAGCATCTGACAGGTCTCCAGGGGCATCTTGACGATGTGCTTGTCAGGTAGAACCTTAGCAGACTGCCAAGGAGATTCATCGGTGACAAAGATGTTCATTCAAATACTGCCGTTACTCCCATGATAGTTGCTCCAGGGTTTCGTGCCAAGGCAACTTTTTTAGCATCGTCATAGTCTGTAGCAATAACAATTTCATCGAAAACTGTTCCTGCCTTGAATAGTTGTACTTTACACTTCATGCGATTTGCTCAATAAATGCGTTAAGGATGGTTTTGTTTGTCATTTTAGAACCCATATGCTTTTTAAATGCGCGAGCGAGTTCTGCTTTGGTGGCAACTTCAGACTTTTGTTTTACCTCAAGATCTAAAGTTCCTAGTCCAGTATTTTTATCGGGCATATAGAATGCCTCAGTAAATCCTGCACTTTCTTTAATGGAAGCAAAGCGTTCCTTTCTCCACTGCTTATCGATTGCATCAAATTTATCATATGCAATTTCTCTAACAAGTCTAGATAAATCACCTTTACTACAAAGACGAATACCAATCCAATTGTAATCAGTAATCTCACGATAGAATGACACTATCGTCTTTGTAGTTTCATATGGATGATTTGAGATTCTACGGGTATATCCAGTTTCAGGATCGCGAAGAAAAAATACTTTACCCCGAGTGTGACACAGATATTGATAACGATATTCTCCAGCACGATAATAATGATCTTCAGCAAACTTATGAATGTAACTCATAGGATTTGCCTCACCATCAGTCAAACAAATAACATTTACTTTACTAACTCTTTCAATCCTTTTAAGATTAGAAACAATTTTACGAGTGCAATATATTGCTTCAGCAAGAGGAGTTCCACCAAGAGTATACTCTGCCAAATAATTTAGACGCCATCCATTCATAGCAAACACCTGAGTGTATACTAATTGCATAGACTTCTCAAGAGACTGTCTATTTTGACGAGAGGAAAAGAATTCGAGGAGACGAAAATCTGAACTAATTCCTAGTTCGTTTTCATTCTGCATGATTTTAAGATCATCATGCTGAGTGGAATATCCATGTCCAGATTGGAAAGCATATACTCTAAATGGAATTCCAGATTTTTTACAGAACCAGATAAGATTATAAGTTTGTTTCAGGGTATCAAGTAACTGATTACCCATAGAACCAGACCAATCAAGATACATTATAAGACCATGATTCTTACCTTCAGGAACTACAGTGACTCGTTTAAAGATGTCATCATTGTATTTGTAAGTGTGTAGTTTATTGGTATCAAGAACACCTGTTTTAGCAGTTGCTGAACGACGGTACTCTTCAGCAGATTTTTTCATGTCAAACTGCTTACACAAATAGTTTACAGTCTTCTGAGTATCTTTCTTGAATGAATTGTAATTATCAACAGCATACTGAACATGTTCTCCCCAAGTGCGCTCAGGATCATAAAAATGTCCATGGAGTTTTTCTTGAATTGTTTTGAAGGGGACGATTAAATCCTCAACTTTAGGATTGGGAATAGAAAGATATACCCACTCCTTTGCATTATCATCTATAAGAGTCTCAAGTGCTTCTGCAAGTGCATCATTAGTTACACATTTGGTTTCATCAATATCACCACCATAAGAAGGTGTATCTAAATCTGTGTCACTCTGATCAATATCATCTCTCCATTCACGCTCACGCCTATCTGCCTCTTCAAGCATCTCTTCGTGAGTCATCTCCTCATAGTCATCACTATCAACAGGGGTTACTTCTTCTTCACGATCTGCTTGTGATTGTCCATCTTCTGCTGATGGCATCATCATCTCTTCTTTATGATCCTGTTTTTCAGAACAATATTCATACAATTCTTTAGAAAGATCAACTACATCCTTAAAGGTCTTAGTTTGATCTGCACGACGGACCCATACCATCTCATCATCAGAGAATGGAATACTAGGATTACCTTTGAAATAAAGATTGATACGATCAATCAATGAGAGTGTTGTAGGATCTTCATGTTTTACACCAAAGAAGTCCTCATTCCACAACTCTTTATATCCCTCAAAAAAAGATTTACGAAGACCAGGATAGGTCACCTTCATCATACGTTCGATACGAGCATCCTCCAGAACATTCACAAATGCCTTTGAGGCACCACTGTAATCTTCGTTAGGAGTATATAGAGCATGACCCACCTCATGCCCTACCAGAAGGTCATAGACGGTGTTGGAAGCAGTCTTCCAGATAGGAAGGATCAGCAGACGCTTATCAACATCAAAGCAGGCAGTGCTCACTTTACGATGCTCTACAGTCAGGTTTTCTGTAGCAAGCAGTTTAGCAAGAGTGCCTTTGACTTCCTGAGTGTTCATCCGTCTCTCTTGGTTACCTTGTAATTATAGCACTGTCGTCAAGGTGTGGGGACACTACTGTGCCACTTTGGTTACTGTCCCAATGGCGTATCACTCCAGCAACGATGAAGCAATTAGTAACGAGATAACTAAAAAACACGATAGATCGTACAACAACAATAGCATTATCATACCTCTCGGTCTTCTCATCAGAGAACGAACCCAAAGCATATTTCCAAACCCTCAATATTTTTTTCACACAAGCATTCCTTTCTCTTGTAGGAAATGTAATGTGTCATGCATATTACCAACGTGCTTGTAACCTAAAGATACTTGAGGATAAGTTGCCCCTTCGCCAAATTCATTCTCGAAAGAACGTTGAGTAAAATGTTGATTAAGTTTATACTCCAAAAACTCTCCTCCAAGAGAATCTAATAGTGCTACCATACGCTCGCACTCCTGACTACCGTTAGAATAAATTACTGCTTGCATTTTTTTAACCAACAGGGTTTACATAGTGAATTTTTATATTTATTTTCGGATGGAACATAGCATCCGACCTGAGGACATTGATTTGCTGGTATCATCTTACCGCACCCAATACACTCAGTCTCCCACATCTTCATAACAATACTTCATTAGGATTGAGATTCTTTACAAATTGCACAGGATCTTTTTCAGACTTGTGTACCCAATGATAGCGCATACATTCGAATATAGGATCCCATGTTGGGACACAAACATAATCAGTCACGTTGTCTCCAGTCATCAGGTTTGTCAGTGTGAAACCAGTCTTTAATATCATCAGCACTACTAAACCCCGTTTTATGATTGGATGGATCGGGGTCTCCTAAACCCATCCTATTCAGAAAATCGTCGGTACTACCTTCTTCAATTTCTTGAGAAGATTGTCGTCGTGCTTTTTGTAACCAATCACGAGCAGTGGTGTGACTCTTTGCCAACTTCTCTGCCCATATCATGTCATCTAATTTAACCTCTTCGCCATTTGCAATACATTTACAAATGAATTCTAAGCGCAGTCTATACTGTGTAGAAAGCAAAGTTTTCTCCTCAACCAAGTTTATTTAGGACTCATCCGACATCTTTGAAAAATCATTAATCTTTTCAAACTTCAGTGTTCGCAAGAACTTATCAACAAGAATATCTCCTTTATGTGAGATAACAAAGACATTAGTATCGTTTCCGAGACTACGAAGAATCTGAAGAAGTTCTCCTGTACCTGACGCATCAAGAGAACTATCAAAAACTTCATCCAGAATCAATAGATTTGTAGCAACACTATTCTTCATCCTAGCAACTTCACGCCAAGTAAACAATAATGCCAAATCAATTTTCTGTTTCTCACCTTCAGAAAATGATGAGTATGAGAATTCATCTCTAAAGCGACTCTTAATGACTTCATTAAACTCTTCGTCTAGTGTAAAGTTGACAAAGAAATCCATTGACTGAAGATACTTATTAATCAATTGATTAAAGATAGGAACATACTTCTTGATAATCTGACTTTTAATACCAGAGTCTTTCAACAAAGTTCCGACTACTTGAAACTCATCTAGACATCGATTAACTTCAGAACAATTTTTTTCTGTATCATCATACTCCTTTTCAAATGCAAATAAAATTTCTTCTTCTTGATCAATGTTTGGTCTGCTTTGTTGTAGATTAGTAATCTCTTTTGTGATTTCAAGATTCTCCATCTCAAGACGAACAATTTCTCTTTCCACTGCAGTAGCATCACTACGAACTTCATACAACATTGCAGAAGTTTCTTCCATCTTACTAACAATATCTACTGCTTCAGTAATATCTTTAGTGAATGCTTCAATCTCAACAGCAAGAGTTTTACCAGATTTTACGAGATCTGCAACTTGATTCTTTTTAAATGCACTACTAATATCTTGCGTACATGTAGGACAGACATCATGACCTTTGAAGAACTTCAAATCTTTAGCGATTAATTTTAATTCTGATTTTTTATCTGATTGACTTTGGCGCAATCTTTGAACAAACGTTTTTTGATTTGTAGAATCTTCTACCTGTTCTTTAAGAACAACAATCTCATCCTTCTTTTTTTTATGTTGAACACCCAATTCAACAACACGATTGGCATTTTTATTATATCTACTGCGTTTTTCTTCTTGACGATTCTCATTCACTTCAAGTAAAGAACCAATCAATTTTTTCTGACCTTCGAGTTTCTCTTTAGACAACCGAAGCATATGACCACAATCATTACTTTGACTTTGTGCTGTACGAATTCTATCTTTCAATAAAGAATTCATATTAGAAAAAATATTAATATCCAACAAGTCTTCTATTACCTCTCTCCTATGAGCGGCAGTCAATTGCATAAACGGAACAAAGGTGCTAGATCCAAGAATAACAACTTGAGTAAATGATTTATAATTAAGTTTTAGTACAGACTGCTCAAGATATTTTTGTGTATCTTTAGCGGCAGCATCTTGATCAACAAGTTTATTATTTTTATACAGTTCAAATGCATTCGGTTTAATACTCCTGAACACACGGTATTCATCTCTACCAATAGAGAAACAAACTTCAACTTTAGTTCCCTTTTCATTAATAGAATTTACTAATTGATTTTTGTTAATTTTGCGAAATGCTTTTCCAAACAAAGCAAAACACAGGGCGTCCAACATAGTGGACTTCCCTGCGCCATTAGAACCTACAATAAGTGTTGATGAAGACTCGCAAAAATCAATCTCAGTCCACTGGTCTCCTGTTGAAAGAAAGTTTTTCCAGCGAATAGTCTCAAATGTAATCATGGGGGAACAATCAGATCGTCTTTGGATATGACAGTATAAACATATCCATATTGGTTACAGTTAACAGCAATAACAGTTTTATCAACTTCTATAATTTCTAATTCATCTTCGTAATCATCTGCATTTAAAAGATTTACATAACGTTCAGCGTCATCTCGTTCCTCAAACAAAGTCACAGTTTTTGTACGTGCTTTGCTGTTTATAGCATAGATGCCGCCTGAGTTTTTATCTGTTAAAACAAACATTTAAATTTCCGATGCTTCCATATACAGAGACCTCATTACATTTTTCACATTTGATTTATTAACTTTGAGGTCAATATCATCTATGTAGTTATCTAACAATGTCATTGTATCTTCGGTTTCCAGAACCTCAGAACCAGAATCAAGTTCAACACTTAGATCCTCAATAATTTTGAGGTCTCCAAGACCCATGTCTTGTAGTTGACTTACAGCATAATCAAACTTAGCATAGTCACCTTTGTTTTCTACAATTAATTTAACGTAAGATCCTTTAAGGTCTTCTTCGTTAGGTAGGGTAACCCCGTTATTATAATAGAGTTTATGGAAAATGTCAAATGGATTTTTATAGAAAGTAGTTTTTAAAGTTTCTGTGTCAAATACATGGAACCCTCGCTTACATCCATAGTCATTCCAATATAGTTGATAAGGATTACCAAGATAATTTACATTCTTCTTGGTTGATTTCATATGATAGTGTCCCGAGAATACTTTTTTAAACTTAGAAAAAGCATTCGAGTCCATACCATGTTGCATTACATGACCAGGATGAGCTTCAAAACCATTTAATTCTAGATGACCCATGCATACTTTTGCTTCGGTACTTCCTACTTTTTCCAGAACTTCTGTACGATTCTCATCGCAAATCCAAGGGAGAAGGAGTATAGGAAGATTGTCATACACAAGAGTGGTAGGGCTAGTGATGACGTTGATGTTGTTGTATTCTCCAAGTAACTCACTTGGGGCGTTAACTCGTAGAGTATTTTTGTAATAAATATCATGATTTCCTACAAGCATATCCATACTGACACCTCTTTCCTGGAGAGGTGTAAACCACATCTCCTTTGCTGCTTCCAATGACATGAAGTTAATGGAGCGACGTTTATCAAAGGTATCTCCCAAGCAAATAATCTTGGAGATCTTATGTGAATCAATAAATGGAAGAACTACTTCACCATAGAATTTTTTATAATGATCAATAAAAGATTGATTGTCATTGCGAACACCAAAGTGTTGATCGGTTATTAATAAAAGTTTCATGAGTCAATTCTATTATTATTTGGAGTTGCTTCCCAAGAAAAACTTAAGGTTACTCTAGGTTCTACAATTTGAGGTTCGTGATAAACACCTTTAGGTATAAAAATACTATCACCAGGATCTACAGTAAAAGATGGACTATCATCAAATTTGTAAATAACAGATCCAATAGCACCAACAATTAAGACATCCATAACATCTTTATGTCGTCCATAGGTTGAACTACTATTGCCTAAAGATGCATAGACATGCATCTCTATAATATTTTCAGCATTTTTAACTTCGTCATAAGCAGTTCTAATAGAACCTGGAACAAAATTACTATGCATTGCAAAGGTTGGGGGGATTGATGGTTTGTCTGCAATAAAATTCACAGTACTGTTATCAAAATCAAACGCTAGTTTTTTTACTACATCAGACCATTCAATAGATCTTACAATCTTAAAATGATTTCGAGTAAATTTAATCACCAGTTGGTTTTTCCTTCTCTAGTTCATTAAGTCTTTTGCGCCAGTAACCGCGCTCATTGTCATCTCTACAGGGACTATCTCTTTTGACTGCATCGCGCAATCTTTCCTGATCAGTTTTCTTGGTCATCGTTTTGAGTTCATCTCCACACGGGACTTGATCTGATTATAACCTGTATCTGTGTCCCCGTCAACCGTAAACACATGGTCATATCCAGACTTCTCAAGAATCTTATCTTTGATATCTAACTGACGTTTCTCTTTTGCAATTCTCCTTAGGAATGCATAGTACACAATCTGTGTGAAGTATGCAAACGGATTCTTAGATTTTGCTGGATTGAAGTTATCAATATACTGAATACAATTTTCAATACCATCACAAACCATATCATCTTTATACATGTAATTGATAAAGTTTGGTCTGTATGATAAGTGTGTAGCAATTTTTAAAAAACAACTACCAATATAATTTCCAACTCTAGGTTTATTTTCACTCTTCCAACTTTTTAAGAAAGCAAACTCTTCATCCTGATCCATATTAATGAGTTCAGGACATTCTTTTATAGCGGCATTGTACATTCTCTGCCGATATTTTACAATAGCAGCAAGGAACTCTTGATTGTCAACGTAATGTTGTTTTTGTTTTTTTACAGTTGTTTTCATATGGTTACCTGCTTTGTTTATATTATAACATACTTGACAAGATCGTCAAGTCTCTGTAGAATAACCATGTGAGGGTTCAAGACAAGTTCTAGCTTTTATAGATTCGTTCAAATAGATTTCTTGCTTCATTAATCTTTCCTAAGTAACCCATCTCTGGTTCAGGATCTATTTTTGTTGTATCTTTTTTATCAAGATTATCTCCTAGTAAAAATGCTTCATACAAAAAAGTAACTTCTTTACTCATTGAAGTAACAGTTAAGATATCCTTCTCACGAATAATAAAAAAATCTTCATCGGAAAATTGCATCCACTTTGCAAATCCTACTCCTCTGACAGTTCGACCATCATCAGATTCCTTAGTAACAATTTGCGTACAAACAGGATCCTGAATGAAAACTAAGGTAGAACCCTCATCTTCAGTAAGCACTGCTTTGCCTAGCACCTCTTCTCCATTAAGGAGTTTGAAGATACCATAAAATTCTTCGTCGTGTCTTGCGTAACTAATCATAAGTTTTTACTTTAACATCTATGATTTCATAATTAAATTTTTCTTGATTGTAGACTTTGACTCTCTCCATTAAATGGTTGAGTGTATAGTTGTTACCTCTATCGGTAGAGATATCATCAGCAATATCATATAATGTTGCCTGTGATTTATTTTCGCCTTTCCTTAGGACACGACCAATCGATTGTAGGTTGCGAACTCTGGACTTTGAAGGACTTGCGAAGATAACGTTGTGTAATCTTTTGATGTTGATGCCTGTAGAAAATGTGCCGTATGAAGCAACTATGATTGCATTATCAGATTGTTCAGTTAATACTCTGATGTCTTCACGGTCATTGACATCTACACCTCCGTGTACGAAATGTACTGGTCTTTCGGTGTAACTATTTATCATCTCGTAAAGAGGCACTCCATGACGTTCTACATAGTTGAAAAGGACTAGAGTATTTCCCTTTAAGTCACAAGCAAGATTGCGAATAAATTTATTCCTACCTTCATGTTCTACAAGGTATCCGATCTCATCTTGGTAACCTTCAAACAACTTTTCCTCATGCTTTACTAGAACAATCTTCACTTTCAGTTTAGCAACATGTCCTTCCTCCATTAGTTGAGCAGTTCTTGTTACTTGTGAGCACCTACCAAATACACCTTCCAGAACTAACTGATTGACATTTGCACCGTCAAGAGTTCCTGTAAATCCAATACGATATTTACATTCATGCAACTTACCCATCAGAGACGTAAGAGATTTAGCTTTGAAAAGGTGTGCCTCGTCACCGATAACTACATCGAACCTATCAAACCATTTTCTAGGTTCCTTATAGATAGACTGCCAAGTGGTAATTACCACCTGATGGTCCGTGTATTTTTCTTGCCCCGCATATATCTTGTGGCAGTTTTCGGCACACATCCATCCGTATTCTTCAAAGTCCTTATACATCTGCTCCACGAGAGAGGTAGTAGGAACTACAATTAAAATATTTCTGTTCGCATTTGCATGAAAGCGTACCAATGCATAAATCATCAGAGACTTTCCAGAAGCTGTTGGTGACAATAAAAGTCGCCTATTATATTTTAGTGCCTCGTATATTGCTTTATACTGATAATCCCGAACGGGATATGGTAAGCGAAGAGATTTTACAAAACCTGCAACGCCTTGGGGAGTGATAAAATCATTCTGGGTCATTGGATGACCAAAGTATTTGCAGTCTTCCATGCGATACTTATATCCTTTTTTGTCCGCCCAGTCCATGAGATAGTCTAAGAGACCACAATATATCTCTCCCGTTGCTGGGGAATAAAGGCGAATTTTTCCATCCCATCCTTTCCACCGACGTTGCTTCTGCATATACTTTGCAGACTCAACTTCAAAACAAAAGTAATCTGCTAGTTCATAATTGATATGAGGTTCTGCCTCAACTTTAAGATACACTTCATTCTTCTTTTTAATAATTAAGTCATGCATAAGGAGGTCCAGTAAACCACGCTACAATAGATTTTCTGACGCCAGATGTCACAGGACGGACTCTGTGCCATGTAGTGCTATTAAAAAAAATAGCGTCACCCTTTTTGAGACGAAAAGTTTCGTATCTTGGGTTGCTCTCTGGTTTATATATCTCCAAATCAAACTCTCCACCTTCATATTCATCCAGGTTACTTAAGAACAAAGTCATACTAATTTTTCTAGTAGAAGGGTTTCCATGCATGTCTGGGATAAAATTATTGTGTTGATCAACATGCCAATCGTATTTACCACCCTCTGGATACATACCAAATTGAATTGGTTCGACATCTGTGATATTTAAATACCAATCCGCATCACGATTAATTTGACGTATCATATCCATCAATTTACAATTTAACCTATAGTCTCTAATCCACACAGATTCGCATACTCTTAGAGACTTATCTTCTACATCTAATTTTTTATCATTGACAACTCTACTACTTTGCCAATCTAATTCTGTTTCTGATATTGCACGTCTAACTTCATGCATAAGATTTGCATCAGATGGGATGTGCATATAGGGAGCACCATATTTAATCATAATTTAATTACACACCAGATTGAAATCTTTTCCATTCAATAGCATTCTTGATATGGTAAGTGCGAGAATTTATCATCCGCAGCACACCATCCAAGAAGAATAAAACTTGCTCTATGTAGTCAATCTTAAATTGAATTTTTTGAATGTCCTGATCTGCCTCAATAAACATTACCAGTTCATCCTTGGCAGTTAATTTAAGATCAAACGGCAGTTCTTTATATACTGAAGCAGGTGCTTTACCTTTGTAATACAACCATTTTTCTTTAAGCAATCTTTTCATTTCCAATTCTCTTTCTTTTTTCATAAGAGAATATGTATTATGGAACTCCATATATTTCATATGAAGTTGTGGGATTGCTAATGAGTCATTATCATGTAAGTCTTCATCCAACTTGGAGTCAGTCTTCCACATTTCTTGAAGTGTTTCTAGATTCATAACGATGTTTGATTGCTTGTAAGTGCCATGCTTGCGCTAAACTCTTAGGTCCATCCTGCAGAAGTTTTCTTTCTTTCGGATCAAGAACCCAATTGTCTAGTACATATTGTCTCCATTCTATCATCTTCTTGTCTTACGATTGACATCTCGGATCTCATAGATTGTATATCTAAATGTTGCAGTTGCTGTAAAATAATCATTATCAGTTCCTGTTACATCAAATGATAATGTTGATAAACTTGTTGGAAATAAATCTTTGAATACAACATCAAAGTTTGCAATATTATTATTGTTTAAAACTTGAAGTGTTGCATCAGAAAATCTTTTATCTCCCAACTCAATAGTGCTGGTTTCGTTCATCCAATCGAATCTTTCCTCATCATCTTGTGGTGTTCCTAATGCTCTCATCCAGTTATGTAACTGCATGTAATTCTCTAAATCTTCGTCAACAATAAACTCAACATTAAAATCACTATACCGCATGTTCCCTTCAGTAGGGATTACCACTCTACCTCTTGTAGGAATTTCTACTTGACCCAATTCGACAGTAGGGATTTCTGCTTTTTGACATAAGAAAGAAACTTTCTTTGCTTTATCCAAAATGAATAAAAATCCAATTGGTGAAAGATAGTTTTTGTTTGAAAGTTGATCGTCGTACCAGTTTGCCATTATCCTAAAATGCTATTGTCTTGTAAGTTTCTTTCTATCCACCCCGTTATAATATATTTTTCACCTTTTAATGGGGCGTTACCTCTATGAGTATGAGTAAATCCTGATGGCCACATGAGAACTCTTGCTCGTTTTGGTTTAAATCTTTTATGTAAGTAAATAAATTCCGTTTCACCACCAGCGTCATCATCTATATCATTCAAATACATCATAACTGCAAGAACTCTTGTGTTAGAAGATCTGTATGTATGTTCGTTCTCGCAATGCCACACATGATATCCCTCACCTGGTAATGTTCTTTGAATATTTACATTGTATATCTGAGATTGTATTGTACGGAGAGTAAAAAATTTATCACAATATTTTTCATAACAAGCATGAGATATATTGTTAAAAATTCCACTCAATTCTCCAGACTTTTCCATGATAAGTCTATAAGATGCTGATCCAACTACACTTTTTTCTGGAAGAGAAACAAGGTCAGGTCCAATAGAGTTAACTCTATCTTGTATATGACCAATATATTTTCCATCGATAGTTTTATCGTGCGTATTCCAAACATTTCTTTTTACACTTACTTTCATAGATTCGCATCTATTGAAGTAATCAATATACTTATCAATTTCAATTTGATGGATGTCTATATCAAAAACACCAATAAAATCTTCAATTTTATAATCATTAATTAGCATCATAATAATCATCTATATCAATATTTAGACATAGAAAAAGGGGGTCCTAAAACCCCCTCTGTACTTCCTTCACACGGTATAATATGTATGCAATTTACATAAGAACCTCTCTACAGATTTTTTTACATGATGCTTGATTTGTATCATCGCATTCAATTAGACATTCGTAATAGTCGTTTAGTAACTCCAATTCAGATTCTTCTGGTGAGGCATCAAAATGTCTCCACTCATACAACTGATTGATCGACGTGCTGTTCTTCATTTTTCTTTTGTTCATAACTGTGAGTCATAATATAATTAAAGTTTGGGTTCATTTGTTCACCTCATAGTTCTGTTACTATCTATACCAAATGTTAGCATATTCTGACGAAATGAGTATGAGTAGCAAAGAATATTAATGCCTACTAATTTATACCTAGGCATAAAAAAAGGACCCCGAAGGGTCCAGTAGTTGTGTATCCTGATGGATCACATAAGGTTTGCAACCTGTACACGACGGTAGTAACGGTTGGAGTTGACGGTAAGAGCACCTGAACCCTGTGTGAGACCTTGTGAGAAGGGGTTTGAGACCATGCCGTAGCGGGTCTTGAAACCGATCTTCGGAGTGAAGGTGTCAGGATTGATTGCTCTGACTTGCTGCAGAGGAACGTATGGGCAATAGAACAGACCTGCATCGAATGCATTTTGTCCTTTGTAACCAGCAACGTAGAAGTGCTTGTCACTTACGTTAGCAGAGTAAGGATCAACGTAGACCTTGATCTTGCCGTTGAGTGTACCAACCAGTGTGCTGGAGGTATCATCAACACCTGTCAGGGCGTTGTTGCCTTGGAGAGCAGGGGTGTAGTCAAGAACACCAGCCATACCCAGTGCAGAAGCAACGTCGGCAGAACAGATCAGGATGTTGCCTTTCCCGCGACGAGTTTGCTGACCGATAGCGTTAGCATCGCGCTCAATCTGGAACAGAAGTCCTTTGAACTTCTCAACAGACCAACGACCGTTGCTGTCAACGTCAAGGTCAAAGATACCAGCGTTAGCGGTATTGTTCTGAGCACCATTAACAGCGTTTGTGTAGATGGTACGAACAACTTCACGGTTGATTTCAGCAAGAATTTCTGTGCTGAGGATGTTGGCGAGCTCTTGCTCGGCATCCAAACCATGAATCGCTTTCAAGTCCTGAGCAAGCTCAAGGCTGTACTCGGCCTTCAGGGCGCGTGACTTAGCAGTAACACTAACCTTCTCGATGGAGAAACCCATCTCACGGAAAGCGGTTCCTGCAGAACCATCGTTAAGTGCTTCAGCAGTTGCTGTAGCCATGCCAGTACCGTCTCCAGTCTGCTCATAGGTTCCAGCGGGGGAATCGTTCAGGAGACCAGGGTTAGCGCCTTGGGCGTCGTTTGTGGCATCTGAAGCGTTGGTATCGTAGTTGCTAAGACCTGTACCAGCACCACCAGAGAAACCAGCGTTGGGCTCATTGAACATTGCTTCTCTGTAATCGCTAGAAGCAGGGCTACGCTCAGAACCATACTGAGTACGCATTGCGAAGATCAGTCCAGTAGGACCAGTCATCGGTTGAACGCCTGCAACGTCATAGGCGATCAGTTGAGGCATAGAGCGACGGATCAAGCTGATCAGAACAGGATCGAAACCTGCGTTAGGACCAGTTGCGGTTGCACCGCCACCGAAACCACCTGTACCAGCGGTAGCAAGTGTTTCGTTAAGCATTTGAGCTTCTTCTGTAGTAGCTCTTTCTTGGTTTTCTAGGAGTTGAGCAACGACGCCACGCTTGTGGGAATCAGTAATCTCGGGACAAGAATCGTGATTCAGGACGGGTGCCCACTTCTCCTGGAGGTTTTTAATAGACATTTTAATTTCCAGTTTTAGTAGTTAGGGTTTACAATTATTTGGACCAGCGAGCAAGGGCATCAACGTATTGCGACATTGAACCGCTCGTGGTGTCTTCGACAAGGGGTTCCGCTGCTTCTACACTGGGGTCACTTACAGATTCTGCAAGTTCAGCCTTTCTAGTGAAGTAGGATTCCTTAATCGTGTTGACCTTATTTCTAAAGTCATCTTCAGTTTCAAACTCAACACCCTCGGCTAAAGATGCAAGCTTCTCCTTTTGGGTTTCAGCAAGACCAGTAGCACATTCGTTCACAATTTCCATTTTTACAAACTCGCCAATTCTCTTATTCAAGGAGACGTTAGCGTCGATTTGCTCGTTGAGTTTAGCTTCCATATCATCAATTTCTTCAACCATGCCATCAAGCATGTTGAACTTTTCTTCGGGCACCGTAAAGTTGTGCTCTAGGAAAAGACCTTTTAGGCCAGAGAAGAATGACTCTGCCATCTCAGTTTTAATACCATGCTCGATCTGGAGGGAGTTTTCCTTCATCCAAGATTCAGCAGCATATGTGAGATAGTCATCAACCTTCTCGGCCAATTCTGTTTGAATCTTTTCAACTTCTTCAGTTAAGGTAGATTCAAATGCCTCTGTCAACGCTTCAACTTCTCTATTAACACGACTGGTTACAGCTGCTTCAAAGATAGTTGTTGCTTTTACACGGAACTCTTCTGAGAGTCCTTCACCAGCGACAAGAGCGTCAACATCTTCAGTAAAGTCGAGGTCGGTTTCAGCGAGGACTTCTTCGCCATCTTCCGTTTCCTCCATTTTAGCAGATGCGTCACTTGGTTTGGTGCTAGGGACTGGTGCTTTACCTACTGCTTTAGCAGCAGAAGCGCCAGCGTTTTTGGTGCCCTTTGCACCTTCTTCGGAATCCGAAGTAACATCAACTACTTTAGGTGCTCCACCGCCAGAAGAATCCATCTTCTCGCCAGGTTTAGCATCTTTAGTAACTACGTTAGAACCTTCGGTCACTTGATCCATATTATCTAACTCTTTATCGAGTGAGGTCTCAGCCATTTGTTTGAACTCCGTTATGCATTAGCGTTGTCTTTATTTATTTATAATTCACAGACTCTTTAAAAATGCTGCAAACGCGGAGATTTTACGCTCCTGCAGATTGATAAGGGTTGCTTCATCAATTTCCTGTTTGATTTGAGCAATAGCAGACTCTTTAAGGATGCCATTATCCCAAACCCATTCTTTTCCTTCCATAATACCGTCAACAAATGCATCAGGAGCAGAAGGATCTGCTACAATATCAGCAGCAGTTGCAAGCATAAAGTCATCTGCGACGACATTGCAACCTTCTTTTTTAACTAAAGAACCCATGCCTCTAGAAGAAACGCCAAGACTGACGCCTTCAGAAAGAAGGTTCTTTGCAATATTACCCATGGGAGTATCAAGGATTTTTGCTCTACCAATGAAGTTGTTTCCATCTTCCTTGAGAGATTCAATCTTATGTGACACCCTATCAAGATTGATAGAAGGACCATCGGGGTGACCTAATTCGCCAAGGGCACGCCCCTTTTGAATGTAGTTCTCGCTGTATTTAGCAACTTCGCGTTGTAAAGTTGGTAACTTATACATGCGACCATTGCGGTTCTGCAGTTCTGCCTGCAAGAAGATACCTTCGATGAAGTAATTCTTCTTGCCTTCATTCTCTTCACAGAGAAAATTTACTTGAGTAATTTCTTCAGCTATCAGTTTCATTTTCTTCTTCTGGGGTTTCTTCTGTTTGTTCTTCGGCAGATGCCTCAGTGGCGGGAGGTTCATGTGGTTGACGTTCATCAACTTCTACATTTTCCACATCACCTGTATCAGGTAGACTATCTGCAATTTCATCTGCAGAATCCTGAGCAGTATCATCTAATTCGAATCCCATACTTTTTGCAAAATCAATCTTACGCTGTTGGATGGCATCAAAAGATGCAGCACCTAAAGCATCATTAATAGAATCAATTGCGGATGATTTATCATCGCTAAAGATTTGTTTTACAATATTTTGTGAAATTTCGCTAGGCATAATAATGTTCCCACTATATAATATTTAGTCTATTTAAAATTCACCCCTACGGGCATCACTTGGTTCAACTGCGGACTCTTGCTCATTGGGTGCTACTTCTGCTGCTGGTGCTCCTCCACCTTCATTGCCAGCAGCCATAGCGGGATCCATTTCCGCATTAGGATCAGCAATAATACCTGCTTCCATTTCATCAGCGATTTGCTCATCAATCTCCTTAATCTCTACATCGGTTTGTTTTAGAACCTGACGACGAATAAAGTCTACTGAGAAATATTTTCCAACATAAGGATCCATAACATTTACTTGATTCATACGCTCATTACGAATTTCAATCTCTTTAAGTTCTGTAAAGTAATTATCTGCAATGAAATCAAATTGAATATGATTTTTCATCTCATCCCATTCCTCAATAGACATAACGCCTTTGAGAATGAGTTGTGTTTTTAAAAGATCTGTAAAGAGTTCTGAGAAACGCTTGCGAAGACGAGCGATAAATTTCTGGAACTTAACTTCATCACGAGTAATTTCAGCAGCACGACCAATGTTAAATGTCGTTTCTGTTTCTAGACGTGAACCAGGAACATTAAGTGCCTTATAAAGTTTCTTTTGAAAATATTTTACATCTTCAAGTTCGCCAAGATTCTGCCCACCAGGAAGTGTGGAGATTTCAGTACCTCTACCACCTTCGCGTCTAGGCAACCAGAAGTCTTCCATCATGGACATAAACTTCTTGTCGTCTTTAATCTCACCAGTATTTGAATCATAAACCATCTTGTTACGATAGCGACCCATAACTTCGCGAAGATATTGCTCCGCTTTATTCTTAGGAAGATTGCCAACATCAATGTAGAAGATACGACGCTCAGGTGCTCTACTCAAACGATAGATGACCAGAGAATCCTCAATCATTCTCAGTTGGTTGACTGCCTTAATCGCCTTATGCAGGTGACTAAGAGTCATGTTTTTGTTCAGGTCTTGAATACCTGAGTGACAATAAGTGATAGAATCAGTAGTAATCTTCATACCCTGATTAGTCGAGTTCTTCAACCCCTTTGGATTGTATAAGAAATACTCTGCTGATTTTTGTGTGAGTTGAGTGTTGAGATCTACACCACGTAGTTGCTCTGGACGTTTTTGCTCATACTCAGTTACCTTGCGAATCTTGCGAGGATCGATATATCTAAGTTCTGTTAGACCACCATTAGGATCTTTGGGGTCAATTACTTTATGATAAAATAATCTTCCATCAACATACCAACGACGGAAGATTTCATATGAACGATTTTCAAAATCTAAGAGACGAAGAACTTCATCAAATTCCTCTCTCATAAGTTTTTTAATTTTATCCGACACCTTGAGATTAGAAAGTTCTAACTCAACTGGAACATCGTCAAAGTTTCCACAAATAGTCTCATTGACGATATCATCAACTGCACTATCACACTCTGGTTGCATCACCATCTCTCTATATCGAGTGATGAGTTCATAATCATTACGAATTGACCCATCAAAATCGACAGAATATCCGTAGTATCCGCCACCTACAATAGGTTGCGAACCATCCATTTTGTCTTTCTGAACAAAAGAAGGCCCCTTAGGGACCTTCTTCGCTCTTTCAAGTGAAAATCCGAAGAGCTGTGACATTATAATCTTAAGTTAACTGATCCTGATCTATTTATCAGGTATCGGCATCCTTATCTTTCTTGGAATCTAAAGGAGTCCAGTATTGAACTTGGAGTTCAACTGTAAACTCTTCAATAGAATCGTTGTTACCGAAATCAAGATCGATAGCAGCAATATTACTGGGGAATACATTGTAGAATTTGTAGGACTTAAGAACTTTGGGTTTCTTGCCACTCTTCAAATCGCGTGCTAATTGATGAACTTTCATATCAGCAAAGTAACCGCTACTGTCGTCACGATTTCCAAGACCACCAGCAGAAGTAAAGTTTTCGTTGTATGCCTGAATACTAGAAGACCAGAGTTCAAATGCGCTGCGAAGAATAAACTTGCTGTCGTTTTGAATTGTAATCGTCCAAGGTTCGAAAGTTCTATCTCCTGCAATCTTCAGGACTCTTCCTCTAAAAGGAACTTCAATAACACCAATCTGTGAAGAAGGAAGATTTGCTGCACGAAAAGTAAACTTACCTAGTTTAACAGCGTCAGCATTGTCAATGATTCCTGAGGGGAAAGCGATATCTACTTGGAATAAATTGGGTCTTGCAAAATCAGATGTGACATTTGCTTTAAAAGCGTCAATTGTTCCTCTTACTGCCATGAGTTAATACCTGTACTCGTCACATATATTTAGACTAATTGATATTTTCAGACAAAAAAAGAGACCCCGTAGGGTCTCAGAAGAATGTTAATATCTAATCAATTAGCGACTTCAGTAAACGAAACACCAGTTCTTGTTGCGGTGAATGTCAGTGAAATGTAGTTGATAGTACGTGTTGGTTTTACATAGATTTCTGCATAAAACTCACCACGATCAACAGATTCAGGTGGGTTGTTGTCGCTATCACACTTGACCAAGAAGTCAGTTACACCACGACGACCTTGAACTTCACGCATGTAAGGTTCAACGATGTTCACAAACAAGGAACGTTGTGCCTCGTCATTCTGTTCAAACAGTTGTGCCTTAGCAGCGCCACCAATAACACGTTCGATAGTCAAGAACAAACGGCGAACGTTGATACGATCAAATGCTGATGCAAAAGATTGTGCAGTCTTATCACCATAAAGGACTACGCCTTGACCAGGGAAAGAAACAATTGGATTGACACGAGCAGAGTACAAACGATCACGTTGAAGTTTGTTAGGAGTATATGCAAGTTTGATTGCATTTCTTAATGTACCACGTTGGAAACCAGCAGGAGAGAACCAAGGTTCTGCAACCTCAGTTGTCTGTAGGCAAAGTCCAGCAACGTCACCGTTACAAGGGACATAGCGATAGACATCATTGTACTTATCATAGATGTACTTATAACCAGAATCAAAAACAATGTAAGAACTTGATGGCAGTTTATCAAAGAATGAAATAATATTATCTGTTGCCGCTGATGCGTTAGCAACACCAATTACATTGGCACGACGAGGAGATACAAACAAGATGCAGTCACGGCGCTCATCAACAATGTTTGCCAAAGATGTGACCTTAGCTAGTGCTGCTGAATCATCAGGACCAGAAGGACCAGTCAGGAAGAAGTCAACAGTTTGGGACTCAGGATCAGACAGCAGTTCGTATGCAGTTGCAACATCAATATTGCTAATTGTGTAATTACCACCACCAACTGCGTAGTCAGCACCACTCTCAAGACGATAGTAGAAAGTAGCGTTGTTAATAGAACCTACAGTTGTACGACCTTCAGGATATGAAACCGAACCAGCAGATGAACGGAGTAAGTTGAACTGACGTGCGTTAGCACTTAATCCCCAGTTACCAGCAGCAGCAGAAGCGGTAGCAGCAAAGACACCAGTCTCGTGCTCACCCCAGAAGATGTACTCGGAGCGTTGCTTAATTACATTAGTATAGAAGTTAGTCTCACCAACAGAAGTTTTAGCATCCGATGCCTTAGAAACACCAGTGAAACGCTCAAGCAGAGCACCAGTTGTTACAGTAATTGCGCCATCGATGTCAACAACGACAATATGCAGTTCATCACGGAATCCACCTGCATTCAGGGCATACAGTGAAGTACCAGGACGAGGAGCAACGTTTACCCATTTTACACCAGGAAGATACTCACGCTCATCATATTCGTTACGGACACTAGTGACTGCAATTGCAGTGGAGTTGGTATCAGCAACACTATCAGCAGCGGCGAATGCAATGCTACCTTTATCTAAACCAACGTATAGACGACGCTCAATGGTTGTATTGATGGCAGCAGTATTAGCTCCTTGAGTAATTACTTGACCATCAGCAAGAATACCAGTGACACCACCACCAGGAAGAGCAATTTCAAGTTTGTTGTTAGAAGGATCCCAAGCGAGAACTGTAACAGTTTCATCAGAACCAGAAATGGCAACAGTTGTAGTTGTACCAGGAGTAAAGTCGCCAACAACAGTGTCTACAGTAAGAACAATGCTATACTTATAAACTTTACCAGAGGCACCTGATGCTGCAACAACTGCTTCATCTGCAACAAACTCATGCTCGTTACCCGAACCAGGAGCAGGGAGAACCGCAATCTGGTCAGCACCAGCATCAGTCATGAAGATGCCAATGGAGTTACCTTTTGTTCCAGGAGTTTGTGCTGCCCACTGGAAACCGTTATTTGCAGACTCGTAATTTGTCTCGTAGTCATCGAGATTCTTAATTAGAGGAGCAGTGCCTGTGTTAACAGCGTTCTTAAGGTTGGTTGAAGAAACGCGAACAGTTTTTAGGACACCACCATAACCCAAGAACTGAGAAGCAGTATACCAATACTCATAGTTATTTTCGTTTGGTTTGCCAAAAACTTCAGCAAGTTGTCTCTCTGAAGAAATATTTTTGATTTCTTCTACTGGACCCTGCTCAAAAGGTGCTGCAAGTACGCCAACATTTGCAGTTGATAGTGAGGTGATAGTCGTCAGGTCTCTTTCCTGAATGACTACACCTGGCGATGATTGATTGACTGCCATTGTTTAAGTCTCCTTGTAATTCCAACATCGGGTTGTCTAAGATTATTTATATTTTTGAAAACTCACTGGAACTCCCACATGTACGATCTATCACCATATTCCGCGATCTCCCACCGCTCTCCCTGAGCATCAATAATATGATCATCATCCAATCCATCTGACATAAATCCAAATGGTGCCATATCTTGTTCGATATTTTCTCTTTGGTCATCATAGATGCGTTGTCTCACATCATTATCGTGCATCTGTTTAAAGTATTCTTGCATTGCCATCCAAGCAAATATAACCAAACACATAGCAAGGTCATCATTACATCCATCTTCCGCAGCAAATGATTGACCCTTTACAATGAATGTAGTGAGTTCTGCAATTGTATCGTAGTCTGGAATGATAAGTTTATCCTCTTCAATCAATGCCTTTAGGTTAGAACACCCAACCTGTTTTACAGCAGTGGACATCTTGACACCTAGTTGTGTCTTCTTACCAGAGAATCCTTGACCGAGTTGTTGTCCTGCGCGACCTCGCATTGCTACCATCAAAAGATTCTCATACTCTAAATCAAATTGAATAATATCTGCAACCTGTCCGCCAATATCATTTACCTCACATAAAATATATGCATGGTTATAATTTCTTGCAACATCTACAATAACATTGGGGAAGATAATAGGTTTAATCTCATTGTTTTTATACTTAGCAACCATTTCGTATGGCACTGTAGTAGTATCCATAACACAGAATGCTGAATAATCTTGACTTGTACCACGGGCAACATCAACCGTTACGATATAATTATGTTCGGGTACAACTTGTTTATAGACGGCAAGACCTTTATTTTGTGCAATGGGATCCGCATACGGCATCGTCCTCAACTTACTTGGGGCAATCAATGTATCAACAGAACCAAGGAACTCACATTCAAACTCAACCTTGAATTGGGATTCTGAGGTGTTCTTAATAGTCTGTTCTTTCCATGCAGCATCCCTACCAGGAACAGCAGACCAATGAACTTCTGTTGGTATGTATTCATTCTTACCAAGTTCGGAATCATGCCATAACTTGTAAAACATATTCATCCCGTGTGGCGTGGAGATGATAATTACCTTTGTGCTTTTACCAGAAGATATAGTAGGATAGACAGATGAAAAGAACTGATCAGCAATGTGGTTCGGAACAAACGCGAATTCGTCCAGAAAAATGACATTAAA